>CXWL01129376.1_pt1 | contig 26502 bp, 8 predicted proteins | sample 590931 | NCBI WGS metagenome assembly CXWL01 (sample SAMEA3498368, study PRJEB10139) | groundwater metagenome | biome: water well; material: biofilm material | place: Germany | collected 2015-04-27 | reverse complement strand
CCACATGGTGTGGGACAGGTGGAAATAGTGGCCGATCTCGTGCGCCAGGGTGTTTGGATCCATGGGCATCGCAGCGACCCCCGGCCTCCAGTAGTAGGCAGCCGTTGCCACGAAATCTGCCAGCGTGCTCGAAAAATGGAATCCGCGATCGTGCAGCACCCAGGAACTTAATGTTGGGTCAAAGTCCTTTGCGGTGCCGTTGCTCACGAAGACGACGAGCTTGCCATGGTGCGACTTCGCCATCGCCTGGCGCGCCGCATGAAAGCGCGACCAATCCTCGGCTGGTGGATCGTTATGTGGGTTGGCGAGACTGCCGGTGTCAACCAGCTCGAAATCCTGATCAAGCTGAAAGTCGTCGACCTGCAGAAAATCCAGAACCGGGTCGAAGACGAATGTAATGCGCGCCGCAGCGAATAACGCGTTCAGTCCGTGAATGACCGGGACGAAGCGCAACGGGTCGATCGGAAACTGGTTGGTCGTAGCGATAAGCTGCAGCCGGATCGTGAGCAGCGACAGCGGCTTGGGCGGACGGAAAGGTATCGGCGGAAACGGCAAAGGCGGCAAAGGACGCATGCCGCCGAGGAAATCGATCAAGACCGGCCTCGGCTGATCGAGATGATCCGGTGGAATTATAGGAAAAACTGTGTGGGGCAACGGACGACAGCGAATCTGCTCCTCTTCGAAAGGACGTATCGGCTCCTGACGGAGCGGCGAATCTTTGGCACGAGGAAGCTTAGGTTGTTTTGGTTTGCTTGCCATGTCGATCCCCCAATGAAAAGACGTGCTTTATTGCACTGCAGCTGATATTCGCGTTCCGCACCATGCTGTCATCAGCACTGTTCGCAGGCACAGATGATGAACTTTATACGCAAACTTGGTCACCCTGATGCTGATGTGCTTGGTAATGCAAATCAACAGTCCACCACTCATTCAGGAAAAAATTATTAACTCAATCAATATATACCCGCTAATCTGCTAACCACTCTAGGAACCCCAGGTAACAGCAATCCACAAATCATGTAACGATTTATCTCCGAAGAATAACTTGAGCTCTTCCACCGGAGTGCTCGGTAAAGCGATATTTTCTAAATGGCCAGTCAGCAAGTTGCCCAAGTTTGATTTAGTCAAAGTATCTTTCTTGGTGTCTGGTGGAGGAGTGTTTACGTCCACGGCCAGGTTATAGACATCCAGGCTCGCTGGAACAGTTTCTTTGCTGCTGCGTGCAATAATGTCTACGCGCTTCACACTGTTTAGCCAGTTCTGGCACCAAAATGGATAGTGTTCAGCTTTCAAATTAAGCGTTAAACCGTAGCGGCCATTGGCACTTGGCGCTTGATCGAGAAGCTTAGCCCACTCACTGGGAAACTCATGCCGTACTGAAAACAACCGAACCGATCCTGCTGACTTAGCCGCATCAAAGGCTGTTTGTAAATTCTCTGCTGCCCCTTTACGCAACAACCCGCCACCCTCTCTCGCGGTATAGCGGATATGCAATATCACATCGCTGATCGTGTTGTAATCGAACTGACAGGGTGCATCTTTTTTACTGGGGTCGGCAGGCAATCTCAATTGCCACTCGCTGATGACACCCGAATTCTCAAACGGCAGATAACGTTCGTCGCGCAGGTTCGTCTCAAACATGCCGCTGTCATTCTGTGATGAACTGGTAACAATGGATTGCAGGCTGCCGAAGTAGTCACTGAAGCGATCATCCTCGGCATCCTCTCGGGTATAGACTCCATCCCGCAGGACTTGCGTCCTGCGGATGCTGCTCTTCAGCAGCGTCAGCGTGCAGTTGACACTGGCGTAGGGGCCGGTCACACAAGGGATGCTCACCGCCACTGTCTTGATGCGCCGGAAGTAATGGCCGGGGCCATCCATATCGAACAGTGCCTCGGGCAACTGTACGGTACACTGGCCGGTCGCACGTAGTTGGATAAGTGCCAGCGGATCCACTTGGAGTAGGCTGACGTGTTTGGTCAATTCATATTCACGCTGATTGAGATCGTGATAGGCCATCTCCATACGCTTTATATCCAGGTAGAGCTTTTCCCCGGCCAGCAGACCTTCCTTGCCAGCCAGGTAACCGAACTGGAGATAGCTCAGTTCTGTATTGCCCAGCTCGTGCTGCAACGCACGTTCCGCTTTCCTTGAGATGTCAAACGCAAACTGGAAACACTGCGCGTAGAGCCCCTTCACCTCGCGCTTCATCCAGGCATACAGCGCCTTGTTGGTTTTCTTGCCATTCTTCTCGGTGCCTTCTTCATTCAGGAAGTGCCCAATCTCTTCGGCGTGCTTCATCTGCTGGCGGTGATTCTTCAATTCCAGTTCGGCGATGGCTTCACGAATTTGAGCTGCGCGTAGTTGCTTGAAAACTTGAGTGATTTCGCCAGAAGCTAAATTACTTTGGTAGGCCCAGTCCCTCTCACGACGGGCGAAGGAATCAATACGACCCGCCCTTCTAGCTTCAAAATTGAGTCTATCGGCAACAGCGCGGGCAGCAGCAGCCGTAGCTCCTATCGCATCTCCAACTTCCTTTCCACCATATTGCACAGTTCCACCTACGCCTACGGGTTGCACATGTATGCTGAATTCAGGCACAAAGTGAGCCGCTGAACTAACAACATTCAGAATGTTTGCAATGTCGCTCGATAGCTGAGCGCCCTCCAGCAAGAGGGACTCTCTAACTTCGTGCGAGCTGAGAATTTTTCCGCCATTGAGCGCTTGAGCAGCCTGGGTCGCAACATCAGTGGCAATATCCACTTCGATCTCGCGAGCAGCCACGGCCGGTTCATTCATCGCAAACTTCATCTTGTCCAGACTATCCTTGTCCAACTCGCCCAGATCAGGAATCGCCTTCTCGATCTCGTCCTGCTTCTTGCCCAATTGCTTTTCGTAGTAGGAGTAGCGCTGCACGGCCAAAGCCAGGGTCTGCAACAAGCCTTCCCTGGATTTAATCGCCTCCTGCCATTGCCCATACTTCACGTGCTCGACCATTTCCATGACCAGACGCTCGTGCTTGGCGCGGAGGATGGCCATTGCCTCGCCGTCTTCCTTCTCCATGGCCGAGAGCAGGTTATTACCCAGCGATTTCACTTCCTGGACAATCTCGGCTGCCTTCTGCACNNCCAACAACTGGAAACGTACCAACGGCAAGGGCTGGTTGACGCCGTTGACGATTGCGCCGACGTCCAGACCCGCTGCGGCGGCCCGCGCCAGCATGGCGGGATCAATGGGCGGCTCGAACAGAGCCAGCTGGCGGAACACGCCTTGAAAATTCAAGCTGTTGCGTATCTTGAACAGCCGGTCCGCTACCGTATCCCAATAACTCAACAGCTTGTCATTTCGGGGCACACAAAAATAGAGCGCCTTGCCCAAACTGCGTATGGATGCCAGCCTATCGTTGGTGCCTGTATCATCGGATGGAAAAGGCATCAAGTCGAAAGGCAGGTCTGGTTCCATATCGCGCATCACCGTACCAAATTGGCTGATGTCCTGTCGCATATTTGCGTAGTTCTGCGGACGCACCGTGCCTTTCTTCGGCACCGGCTGAGGGCGCGGGCCAAGGATGTTGGCGGCGAGCACATACACCATCATGGCCTCGTCGATAGCCTCACCGGTATCCTGCCGGAACAGCGAATCGCCCCAGGCGATCAGGTTATCCAGATAGGACATTACCGTCTTGTACATGTACGCTTGCTGCCGATAGCGGGCGATGACGTGCGGCCGGAAAGGTGCATCCTTCCAGGCCTCGATGCTTTGAATGGTTTCTTTGCGCAACGTCTCGTCTGCACCAGTGACGAGATTGACCATGATTTCTTCGATCTTCTTGACATCGGTATACTGGAAAGGCCGCACCTTCCAGAAGCGTTCCGGCGTAGGGCCATCGCTGTCGTCTGTCGGATCAAACAGGTAATGAAACCAGCGTTGCGCCTCGGCATAGCGCTGGTTCTTGCTCAAGTGAATGGCGATGGTGATCGGCACATGAAAGAACAACTCCCAGTTGTAAGCCGAGTATGCGCCACCGGAGGTAAAGTCGAGGTCCTTGACCGGGTGGGGTTGCTGCACAAACGCCGAGTTTGGTTTATACGTGGCGTCAAAAAAATCCGCAAAGAGCACCGGGAGCGACTTACTCTTGAGTAGCGTAACCTGAGTCCCGTTTGGAATCGTAAACTGGCTGCCACTGGCAAGAAGTACTTGAGTATTAGCGGGCAGCGTTGCGGACGTACCGTCATAAAGGGTGATTGTTGTGGGTATGTTCAAGCCGATTTTCGAGTCGCCCAAAACGACTGCTTTGCTATTCTGTGGGGGGGTGAATACCGCGCCTGCGGACGGAGTATCAGTCATCCCAGCTATGAGTGTCACGTTCAGCCCGTCAGTTACTGTGGCTTGCGCGGCGTTGGCAAGTTCAACCTCCATATCAGCCGCAAGTTCAATGGGGACTCCGCCGGACGTTGCCTGGACTTTGGCAAGAAGAGCGACCCTTGAACCGGTGAGCACCGTCAAGATCGTAGTCTTGCCCACGGAGATCTCAATGCTAAACGGGAGAGATGCGTGGTTCGGCGCATATTCCGTATCTGCGACCTGCAATCCGGAGGTTCCTTTGCTGAGCAAGCGCTGCGTCAACTGAGTCACATAGGGGTGCTGGTGCAGATAAAAACGATAATTGACCTCACGTTCCTGGATGATGAATTCCTTGGATCCTTTCGTTTCGACGACACTGCTCGATTTGTAGGCGAGTTCGGTTTCACTGTATCCATGGAATCGTTCGGCTTTAGCTTTAGCACTTTTAGTTTGCATCATGACATCCTCCGTTGTTTAACGACCCACTCCACCAGCACCGAAGCCTGAGCGATTAATTGCGCTGAGATTCTGAGCGAGAGACGAATTAAGCCCGCCACGTCCGACTATGTTCAATCCTATGCCCCCCTGCGTAAGTCCGGCCTGGCTGATGGTTCTACCACCAACAACGACAGTGCTGCCTGCCGCAAGTACGCTACCGGCACTAACGTTCACCGATGTTCGGTCTATTGTCATTCCGCGAGAAGCATCGGTCTTCACGATCCCTAATCCAGAATGCCCTGCCGGTCCTATTAGAACTCCGTCTAACTCAAGAACTGTTCCCGTATTCACCAACCAGTCATCCAGTACCGGATTGATGGTCGCCTCTGGGCTGATATCGACTATTGGGCCTGCTGGGTCGGGAATCAGGGTTTTCCGGGGTATCATTGAAGATACAGAGATTTCTTTTAACCACTCTAAATCGTTCAATCCTGTATCTGTTGTTGTGATCGTGACCCAACTCTGCCTCTCCTCAATGGTTCTTTCAGTCACATCAGGCTCTATGAACAAGGTATGGGTATTGTCCTGATAAAACACCGGCTTCATCAGCGAGCCGATTTCCCCGATACCAAGTTCGAGGGCTGCATGAACTTCAGCTTGGTATGTGGCATTTTGATACGCGTCCTCGGAAACTCCGAGGGCCGTAAGATTGTTGTCGCAGGGCAGAAGTGTGTAAGCGGTTGTCCTCTGCAGGATATCTATAGTTTCCTGATGCTCTTCATGCGAAACCACCAAACAATTCATTTCAACTTTTTCAAAGTGCACCTTTCCAAAACTCTCATTTCCAAAATCGATATTTATCTCATCAGAAGTAGTAAGAACGTGGTGATACGTTTCATTTTTTAACTTTTTCCTCCAACAATAAAGTGGCACGCCGTCGGCATCCCCAATGGGCAAGACATGGCAGGCCACGCCCACATTCTTATAGTCATATTTCAATATGAAATTATCATCCTTGGCGGTTGTATAGAAGTGGTCATCAGATTTGGCGTTATAACAGCGATAAAGCGGGATACCGGCCTTATCCTTAATGGGCAACACGTAACAAGCCACACCCTTATAGACATAGTCGCCTGAACTAATTTTCTTATCACGATCTTTATCGTCGATCGTGTAGAAGTGGCCGCCAGATTCTTCATTGAACAAGTGGTAAAACGGAACTGCGCCATGTCGATTTTGGATACGCTGTGCAAACGTGACTTTAAGTGCACCATTACCTAAATAACGATTGGCTTGTATGGTACTCGCGCTGTAAGGATTCGCAGGTTTGGTACCAAAGGGGCTATTTTCGCTGTAGCTCCTTTCTTCTGGAGTGCTGTTGCGGCCGGCCAGATAGAACGCCTGGGTTATCGCACCGCCCAAGTGGATGTACACCCCGCGCTCCTCACCAGCTTCGTAATATTTGGAGACATGTACAAAGACATCGATAATTGGATTGAATGGATTGTTGACGGTTTTCGAGATCGTGGAAAAGCCACCCGACTCACGTGTAGTCCACACACCCTGCAAGTATTCACTCCAATGAAGTTGAACATCTACTTGCTTCCTAGCGAGCACTGAATTCAGGCCAGTCATTAATACCGACGTAGTTGCATCAATCAGTTTCGTCGTGCCCGTGGCAGTGGGGCTCGGATCGGCTTTCTCCATAAACGTCACCCAGAACAAATACAACCGGTCACGCCAGATCACCGGTACCAGATGGTCACCTTCGATCTCTGCTGTCACCGGCTCCCAGTTCGTCCACATCTGATGGGCATAGCGCCGGTAGAAGTACTTGTGCGGCTGGCTGTAGGTACGACCGATGACGTGCAAGATGCGGCGGACAGGGTCGGGATTGTCCTCGATGTGCATTGCCACAATGTCGAGACGCGCCAGCTCGTCCAGTTTCTTCAGATAATTTAGAAAGGCGTCCTCAACCAGGTCACTGGATACGTCGCCCTGCAGCAATGCCCCTTCAAGCTCTGCGAACAGATGTGTCTTGTCATCGCGAAACTCTGGCTCCAGCCAGTTCTCCGGGAAAAGGAAAATTTTGCGGTTGGCTTCCCACACGCGGTAGCGCTTCATCCATTCCCACTGCTTACTCTTGATAAGGTCTGGGTGAGGAGGCACCTTGGGCTCCAGATTCAATAAACAACGCTGGATGAACAATTGCACCGAGGAGATCGCCAAGCGGATGCGCGAGGTCTGTACCACCGGTTCCATGCCGGGATCAATCAGGAAATATTCGTAGAGCTGCTCCATGCGATCAAAGCCATGTTGATGCATGATATGAGAAACGAGTGCATCCCGCTGACGCTGGCGCAGCGTGTCGAAGATTGGTTGTGCGACGTGTTGCCATGTTCCCGGTTCGAAGCGCGCCTTGATGGACTCCTTCAGGTCACGGGCGATTTCAAAGCGCTGCTGCGGAGTCGCACCTGGGGTGACGATCTGCGACCATTCCAGCAGCGATGCCACTGGCACGCCAAAACATTCGACAACCTGCAGTGCTTCCCAAAGTCGTTTGAGCGGCTCTTCGCTGGCAAAGGCAGGGGCGGCAGAAAGTGACTCGGCAGTTGCTTTGACAGTCGCTTCGTCGCGGCGCGTGAGTTTTGCGATGAGCGGATAGACCTTCTTGTCCAGCTTGTCGGCAGCGGTCGATGCATTGGCTTCAAAGATGCTAACCAAGTCGTCCGTGCAGGCGGCGAGATCGCGCTTCAGTCGAGCATAGGCAGCCAAACGCAGGAATCGCCCGAAGCGCTGCTGCGTGGCAGCATTCTCGGCGGGCGTATCGCCGGCGGCCTCGGTAGGAATCTCGCTGAGGCTTACGCCTGCGAAGTCTGCGGCGTGCGTCAGCAGATAGCGGATTTCGCGTTCGCTCAGTCCCAGGATTTGCACAAGTTGCAGCGCCTTGGTCAGCAAGGTAACCGCTAGCTCTGCTCCGGCCATGGTACTCAATGGGTAAAGCGTAAGTTGCGAAACGGGCGCTTTCGGTAAAGTTTCGCCCTGCACCAGCAGACGTGCTTCACCAGCGTTCAGCTTGCGTAAGTTGAGCGTGTAGCGATAAGGAATGCCTGGCTTCAATTCAACGAAGTCATCCACTCCACCACCGAGTTCATCCCCATCTCTGGTCGCGACTCTCATTGGCATTGGCTTGGATATTTCTGAGAAGCTAAGCTCGGCCTCGGCGTTCTGTTTATCAAGAACTACGTAGAAACGATATGCCCCGGGCGTCGACACTTCAAGATAACCCTCGATGCGAGCGCTTTTAGCGCCCGAAGGTCGTACAGGGTTGTTATCTTTGTCCTTCATTCCGGTATCGGCATCGGAAATGGTAACCGTCGTCAACGAAGCCCCCGTGCCAGTGGCAGAAGCATAGAAAGTTGCCGTGACTCCTCGTTCGCCTGTACCAGAAAATGCGTTTAGCAATGGCGTGGAATTTACCGTCTTCAACAACCGATCGTCTGTTGTCAGGCTTTCCACCAGCACCGGATCAGCACCCGTGTGTGCGGCCATCGTTTGAACGATGAATTGCCGGATCAGACGTTGTTGCAGGAAAGGCAGAAAGGCATTAGCAAGTTTTATCCGCTGGTTACGAAATCGATCTTGTTCAGTTTCACCGGCAGCGAGTGGGAGATTCCGATCAAACAGAAGTTCAAAATCTGCGGCATCGAGAAATCCGGACGCTGGCGTAACATTTGCGGCTTGCTTTTGTAAGTGCTTTTCGAAGAACGAATGCGCCTGCTGCTGCACGTCATCGAGTAGGTCGCTGAATTCCTGTGAAGGCGTGTGCGGGTTTGGTGGTACAGGCTTGGGCAAGCGAGCCTTCAATGCCGCCTTCTCAGCATCGAATAGCACGCCTTTGAAGGTAAGCTTCTGTTCCTGACGGGTGATGTTGTAGGGTAATTCGCGTATCGATGGCTCGCCGGAGTATGCTTCTGGCAATAACTGTTTGGTTGGTGTCACACCGGCCTTGGTGGCCGTAAACTCGGCCATCCCGTTCATCATCGCCAGGAAGCGCTCGACCACATCAGCAGTCAAGGCCAGCCCGAGCTTTTGCCTCAGCACCTCTTCGCTCATTGCGCCTGGATCGTCAGGCACCGCATGTTCGATGCGAATGGCTCGCACGCCTTCTGCCAGCGTCTTCATCAAGGCCAGCATGCCTTCGCGGTGGGGGCGATATTTGCCGGTCTCGTCGAAATGATGGCGCAGCAGATATTCCAGGTCTTCGACCTTCAACCCGCTGTCCTTGACCTCTTCGGCAACCTCGACGAAACGCAGGGTTTGTGAAAATGGGTAGTCAAACTCAATCGCTTTTTTGGGTGGTACAACTCCGGCCGGTGTATCCGCGAGTGGATCCGAATGCAAAAGCGTGAAAGGGTTTAAACCCGAAAGCTGCTTGAGCGATATCAATTCCCTAACCGAAAACTTGAGCGCTTTCGCCAGCAGGTTGTACCTGTAGAGCAATGACACGTTTGGCAATGACAGTTCGGCAGTATCGATATTTTTGCCGTCATCCATCAAGATGCGACCAATGTCATCAGAAGTGATGCCCAGTGCGCCCTGCAGGGCCAGTACATGATCCTTGATCTTGATGGTCATGTCAGACACATACAGACCTAGCGGATGATCGAACACAGCGTCGTTTTTCAAAACGCTACGAGAGAGGAATAGTTGTCCATAGAGTGGCTTCTTACCGGTGGTGGCGATACCCGACCACATCGTGAGGAGTTTGATGCGACTCTGCTTGCCAACCTTAACCTTCTCGTCAAGCGCCTTGAGGTGCGCCAGATATATAAGCGCGGTCTTGAGCGGCTGCTTGGCTAGATTGGCTGCGGTGCCGTCGAATGGCGCAGACCCAGGTATGAAAGTGGTCAACGCACGATCGGTCTCCTCGATACTCCAGCCCAGCTTGCGCCACAAACGCACAAACAGGTTGATACGCAGCAAGGCGATCGGGCCAACCAGCTTGCCGTCGGCATATTGCAGCGTGGTCAGGTCGAAATTGCATCCTGCATCGGGGTCTGCCAGCACCAGAATATCATTGAAGGGAATCGCCCCAAGCTCGTTCTCTAACTGCACTGTGGTTAATGGGTAGATAGAGGTTGCTGGGTAGGTGTCTGCAAACTTCTTTAACTCCTGCGCAAAAGCTTGCACTTCGAGTTGTTGTTTCCTTTCTTCATCAGTAACAGGAGCGGGATCATTCTTGTGATCGAAATAGAAACTTACGTCATGTATGCTGACTCCAAGCTTGCATAGCAACCCCAGTTTCGCCAGCTTCGGATTGACGAATCCAGCCTGGACGATCTCAGCAATCTCCTTGTATGTCACATCTAAGCGGCGAGAGAGTGCTTTGGCAGAATTCAAGTCGATACGCTGACCCGTAGTTGCATCAGTCGCTACGGTCATCGCTTCGGCGGCTGTCTTAAAACCATACAACTCATACCATTTCGCGAGCGGATCGGCGTCAGTGAATATCTCCAACTCCGCCGTTGAGAGACCCAATGATTCAAAGAAGATGCTGGAACGTTCGAAGTCCTGCAGCGGCGCAAACAAATCGTCGCTCGGGCGAAATACTTCAAGCACACGCGCCAAAGGCGTTTCCAAATAATTGCAGAACTGCCGCACAGTTTCGATCCAGAGATCGAACGGTAAATTGAGCGGGTAACGCGCTTCACGCACCTTGTCGTAGGCTGCACTGATCACGTTCTGCGGCTCGGCAAGCAGTTCCGCTGTGGTCGCATCCCCGGTATCGTGCGCCGCATCCTTGGTCAACTTGTCGTTGGCGACGTAGTACTCCAATATCTCGTTGACGATATCGATGTAGGGCAGCGCGGTGTGGGTGTTCTCGCAGGTGAGCGCAATGTAAGGAATGTCCGGACGTCGTTCTATTAATACGTCATAGGGCTTCATCGCGTTCCCATTGTTGTCCTTGTGCGGGTAATCCTGCTGGTTATGCGTCGCTTTCCACTGCGTCAGAAAATTAGCCCACACCTGTGGCTCGGCATCGATAAACTGCAACAGGTCCACCAGGTAGGCTGCCGGGCTAAGCACTGAACGGCAGTGTTCGCACTCGCAAAAATCCATGGGGCCGAACAGCGACTCCATGGTCGGAAAATGTTTGATCAATTCGTTGCGTACTTCATCGCGTACCGCCACTGGCGCCGACATCCCGGCTACTTGGATTTCACTGTCGAATTTTTTTGCAATGGTAAACAGGTTATAGGTGACGCTGCTCACCTGCTTTGCCTTGCGGTAAACCAGCTTGGCTGTTGTTGTTATGGTTATATTGCTCATTTAGATACCTCCTTGTACTTTAGCGACGTAGAGTTTCACGAACTCCTCTTCGGAGTGCGCCGTAATGTCATAGGCAGAAGTCATGCCCATACTGATGAGTACACGCATCGCCTCGTTACTGGGGGTGATCTGATAGACACGCTGTAGCGTCTTCATCTGCTGCTTGGCTGCCTGAACGTCAGATTCGGCCATGCCTCTGGATGCGCCTACATGCACTTTTAAAAACGTCTCTACGGGTGTCTGACCCAATCGAAAACCTTGAGCAGCGGCACTCTTCAGAAGTTGGGTCGTTGCATTAACCGTTTTTTCATCCGCGGCTGGCAGTGTGATTTCATTATTTTTGATCATCTGCCCGATGACCTGAGTGGGATAACTCAACCGCACCTTGCGTGCCATATCCTGACAATAAGCGTCAAGGCGGTCTGTCACCTTATCGCTCGCGTAGGCAACCGGTATCAGAGCCGCCAGTTTTCCTTCATCATCACTCGCCAGTTTTTTTATCTCGGCCTTCCATTGCTCAGGCTGATGAAAATCCAGTTCGACCAGTTGTGCTGGATCAGTCAACGGTTTTTCGCCATTCCTCTTCTCCATGATCCGAGCTGTCATCTCATGGCTGTTTCCTGCCAGGAAGGACAGTTTGCCGTGCAGTTGCAGCTTGCTGATCTGAACCTCGTCCAACCCAGCCTTGCGGGCTTTGTCCCATAGTTGGGATGCATCGCCGCGATGGTTGATGAAAACGGAAGCAAACTTTGCCTGAGCATCGGCTGGCAAACCGGATGATTTGAGCAGATCGCCGTAGCTCGATCGCGAACCCGGCGCTGGAATGTTCAAACGCACTTTATTGCTGAAGTCGGTGAACGACTTCTTGAACTCGGCTATCTGCGGGTCGGTGAGTTCAACAATACCGGCTTCGCGCACTGTCTTCAGCGCCAGTTCAACGACGTCTGGTTCGACCTGCGCCAACAACAACTTGTCGGAAGGAAGACCCGCCCTCAGCAAGCCATAGATCGCCTCCTGCAGCAGCATTACCTCCGGATCGGCGCTGAGGCGCTCGGTTATGACCGCTAGGACGATCAGCCTTGCATCCCAGCCGGTGGCGCGGTTCAGCACAGTGAGGTCCTGGCGTTCGTTGTTCTCCTTGGCCTCGGTCAGCCGCATTTCACCTGTATGCGGCTTCAAGTCAGCCGTCAGGCGCCGATACTCTGCGGCCAACGGCTTCAGGGCGCCGGGCGCGACCAGATTCAGTGTGGTGATGGACTCACCGCTCAGGTCGTTCAACGGTTTTGAGAGTGTTATCTCTTTGTTGTCTCCTCCCACAGCACGCACCTCGAGACTCGCTGCCTTGCCACTCAGATCATAGTTAAAGGCATACATGCCATCCGCAAGCGTACTCGTTTCGACCAGCAGCGTTGCTTTACCGCCAAAGTCGAGGCGGTAGAGGCGCAACTTCAAACCCTCTGCTGGCGCGCCATATTCATACACGATCCGCCCTGCAATCTTTCTATTCGTGGAAGGTACATCAGGCTGATCCAGCAATTTCAATTTTTCCAGCAGCGCATTCATGGCACCGGCTGTCTTTTCATTCACCTCCTCGCCAGTTTGTTGAATGCCGTGTTCTTTCTGAAATGCCTGCACTAAAACAGATGTGGCTTTGCCATAGGTTTGTTCCTCACGCTCTTTCTTTAATTGTGCAGATGCTTTTTCCCGCGCGTCCGGGTTATCCCGCAAAATCGCATCGCGTTCGATGAAGGCCTGCAGCGCTTTTTGCAGGTCAACCACGGCATCGCCCTTTGAGCCAAACTTTAGGGGGAAAGTGATCTTGTTCATTGTTGTTCTCCCGATTGGGGCACGGTGCCCTCTAATTCCATGTTAAAAAATATTCAGTTTCTTTCCATTTCTACTCAACGCATACTGCAACTTCCCTCATATCTGCACTCGATGCATTTCCGCCGATTTCAACAGGTCTCGTGTCTCGAGATGACTTGCCTTTGTTACTGCCTCTTCATACGGAAACCATTGATGTTCCCGGCTGGCTTCCTGTCTTAGTCCTCGCCCTGCGTATTCCATCAGGAAAAATTGGGTGGTAATTGCTTTTCCGTTCACCGTGAAAGTGACCGGCCCCAAGTCTGCGATTATCTTGCCCCATACCCCGCTCTCCTCATGTACCTCGCGCACTGCCGTTTCGCTTGGATTCTCGCCTTCTTCGATATGGCCTTTGGGCAATACCAGTTGATTGGGATCATCCTTGGCCTCGACCAATAGATATTCCACTACCACGCCTTCACGCTTCCGAAACACGACCCCGCCGGCATGGGTAAGTTTGCTGGCAACAGGCGCTGTTTTATCTTCCGATAACTTCTTGCCTTCTTTCGCCATAAGGGTAATGACGGACCAGTAAGCTTGATTGGTGGATTTGTAGCGCTGCTCCATGTAGCGCCACATCGCCAACGGCATCAACACGGAACCAAAACCAACCAACTGCCACTTGTGCTGACAACTCCACAGGACGACAAGAACCAGCAACACAATCACGAAGCAGCGGAAGAATTTGGAGTCCGCTTCGAAACGCTGGACAGTAGCCAAATTGTCCGGATATTCCTTGGCCAAAAGCGCCTTGCACCATTGGAAATTATTGATGGTATCTTTTGCCTGGAGACCTTTAAGCATCTCCTCCTTGATCTTCCGCGCGCGATTGACTGCAAGATCGCTCTCGCGCTTGAACACCAGCCAAATCGCGGCCCGTGATGACCAAGGCAAAAGCTTGCTTCTATTCGCAAGCAGCTTGATCTGCTGGTTCAACGTCAAGCGACGATCCCTGTCATAGAACTCATCCAGCCAGGCACCCAGCAAAAAGATCAGGTGGCCGAACAGATAGCTGGTGACGAAAAATACGGCCACACCTTCAGCACCGGTGAGCTGGCAATAGCTTGCGCTCCCCAAAACTACCGGCCCCAACTCATCCCTCAAAAGGTAAGTGAGCAGCGCACCCGGCAGCAGGATCGAGAAAAAATCCATCAGCCCGATGAAGAATTTTTGCGGTTCGAAGTTCATAAGACCCTATCGCTCATTTGCATATCTAACTAATCCATGCCAAAACCAAAATCATTAGATGTTTCATATTCGTGTCTCCCATTACGCACATGATTTAGCAACGGCCGATGCGTACACTGCGCCAAGAACCAAAAACAGAACCAGAGAAATGATGGTCAGCGAAATCGCCCAGTTAAGCGCATCGAACTTGGTCGTCACGTTGCGCGAGAGAATATGGTTCTGCGCGAGCATGGTTGCCTCGATGTTTTCTTCGAAAAATGGGTAGAGCCCCTGTTTATAGGTTTCGCGAGTCATGGTGCCAATATGACCGAAGAACCAGAGCTTCTCCTTGTCTGTCAACTCGGGCTCCTGGCCGTGGTGTCGTGCCCAGACTGACTTCAGCATGAACAGGTAGGAGGCAACAAGGCAAACAGCCGTAAGCAACAGCAATGTCCAGATCAAATTCGTATAGAACAAGCGCAGGTCATGTACTTTATCAACCCCCACAAACACGAGACCGTTCAGCGCACCCACCAAGATGCCATTCACTGCATGCAGGAATGCGCTCTTGGATTCGGCTTGTTTATACCAGTCCAGGATATTGTCGTACTGCTTGAACAAATACGTCAGACGGTCCATGTTTCCCCCTGTCACTTGCTGCTTACCATCGTGACTGATCCATTGATTTCTCTAAACCTTGGCAAACACGAAGTCATTGGATATTTCATATTCGTGGTCTGTCCCATATTACTTTCGATTGATGCCGCGCTGCACGATGTGCTGCGGCATTTCGGCGAGTCTTATGCGTGGGCGGCGTGGCATGGTTGTGATCTCATAAAAAAGAATTCGAAGCTGACCCCTTTAGGGAGGCACTGATTTATTCGTCATCCTCGCGAAGGCGGGGATCCAGCGCCTTAATTTGACTGGATTCCCGCCTTCGCGGGAATGACGGAATCGAATAAATCAGCGTCTCCTTAGTTGATCTTAATCAATCGAGTCTGACCCTCATGTCTTAAACCCAATCGGCGGTTTAGATGGCGCGCCGGAAGGTGGTGTTTTGAACGGGTTGCCACCGGCCGCAGGCGGTCGTCCGAATCCCATTGGAGGTTTAACTGGTACGCCAGGAAGTGGGGTGTTGTACGGATTCCCTCCGGGCGCTGGCGGCCGCCCAAATCCCATTGGGGGCTTTTCCAAAGGTGGAACCTTAGGTGGAAATTGTGTAGCCGGTGGTGGTGTTTTGACCGGATTACCCCCTGGTGCAGGTGGCCTTCCAAATCCCATTGGAGGTTTAACAGGCACCCCTGGAAGTGGTGTGTTGTACGGATTCCCTCCGGGCGCAGGGGNNCCCCATTGGAGGCTTAACCAAAGGCGGCACCGCAGGAGGAGGTGGTACTACCCGAGGAGGTAGCGGAGGTGGCTTAACCGGAAGCGGCGGGGAAAGTTTAATTGGAGGCGGAGGGGGTGGGTTAGGCGGAGGCGGCATCGGCTGATATGTGCCGGGGAGACCCACCGTACGTGCAAACTGAACACCTCCGGCAGCTAACGCGACTCCCTGCGACACTTCACCAACAATTCTAGACACACCAAGAACTGTGTTCCCAGCTTGGATATCATTGACTCCCTGAGCTGTCCCCGTTCCGAATCGCATGCTGCCGCGGATAGCCATACCGGGATCGACAGCAGCTCCCACAATCCCACCACCCACATCAAACAGAGACTTCACCAACGTTGCTGCTAGGACTCCTCCAATACTGTCTGGTGGTAAAGCATCTACAATTGCTCCCCCTAATTTGTCTCCGAGGTTACTAGCAGCCTGCGAGATCCTTTCGCCTGTGACTCCACTGGCATTACGTTGATTTTGTTCCCAAGATTCAGCTAATTCATACGGAGCCGGAACCCTGCCGTCAGCATCTTTGAAGTAGATTGGATTATTTATCGCATAGCAATAAAGTTGCATACCACCTTCGATCCCCGCTGGATCGCAGCTTACCCACCTTCCCAACCACGCCGCGTAGTACCTCGCACCGTGGTAATACAACCCACTTTCCTCATCCCGCTCCTTGCCCGTATAACGATACCGCTTCGCTGTCTCAGTCTGGTTACGCACCGCCTGATACGACGAACTGCCGTAGGGCGTGTATTCCTCATAGGAAATGATTTTCGCCTCATGATCCAGCTCAAGGCTGGCCGAGCCAAGATGGTTGCCAAATTGGTATCGGATGAGTTGCCGCAGTGCAGGGTCGTTGCCCAGCGTGCGCGTCTCCACCAGCGCGATGCGCTGCTTGTCGTCCATGATGTGTAGCGTCTCGCGCTCCAGCGTGGGAGTATCCGTTATGATGGCACCAGCATGGCTGCGGAAGATTTCAAAGCCACCGAGGTAGATGCGCTCTTCGGTCAGTCCCAATGCTTTCTCGCACACCTTGCGCACCCGCTGCCCTGACGCGTCGTACACGTAATAAGCCGTGCCGCCACCACCCAGGTTAACTTGGCGCAGTTGATCCTTGTAGTCCCAGTGCATATTGGGGTCGGGCAGCCCACCGCCCAGATGCGGCATACGGATCATGTTGCCGTGGGCATCATGCGTATAGGACTCCACCACCCCGTTGTTGCCACCCAAAGTGGTGCTGGAGAGGCGGTTGCTCAGCTTGGTGGGTTCGGTCAGGCTGGCTTCGTTGTAGGCGTAGGCGCGCGTCCAGCCGGGGTGCACCGGGTTGCTGCCGCGATGTTGCATCTCCAGAAAGTTGCCCACGGCATCGTACACATAGCGCTCGATATAGGTGCCCATGGCGTTGCCGTCGTTAGCCGACCAGTCGATGCCGACGCGGGGGGCGTCGTTGTATGAGTGAGAGATCGGTGTGCCACCGATCTGTCCCAAGTGTTCGCGCCCGCTGCCTTCGATCAGCCGGTAAAGCGCGTCATAGGTGTAGTCGTTGCTCGGCTCGACGCGCTGGTTGCGGAAGTAGATCGTCTGCTGGGCATTATCCTGAATGTAGGTGATGTTGCCTGCGGGGTCGTAAGTGTAGTTGAGATTCTGCACCTGGCAGCCGGGCCAACCAGACGGTGGCGGTTGAGGACAATCGCTCGGGTAAGTGGCTGCGTCGCGTTTGGTGAGTAGCTGCACCAGACGGAAGGTTTCCGGGTCATAGGTATATTTCGTGGTTGCGCCGTTCTTGTACTCGATGATCTGGCGCTGGCCTTTGGCATCATAGTCGATGTTGCTGATGCCAACAGGTGATGGTGCATCTGCAGCCGGATTCAATAAATCAGCAGGTTCGGCAGCGCGTTCCAGCCAAACATCCACCCGCTCCAGCAGGTTGGCGTCGTTGAACACCGGTTGGATAACATTCAACTTGGCGCGGGCCAGGCTGCTGTGCGGGGCAATGCTCTGGGCGGGGCGGTTCAACGCGTCATAGCGGGTGCTGCTGGTAAAGGTTTCATCATCGAGTTTGGGGTATAAATTCGACTGCGGGCCGTAAGACCAATCGGGGATTTCCTGATACTTGCTGATGAGCTGGCGGGCGCTGCGCAGCAGGTTGCCTTTGAAGTCGTAGGCTTCGGTCTTATTGGTGATCGGGTTCAGTGCGGCGTTCGTGGCGATGCCCGCCGAATCGTAATGGCGGTAGATACGGGTGCGCAGGTTTAACTCTTCAGCATTCGTCTGGCCTTCACCGTATTCGATCTTGTCAACAAGTATGACTCGGGTGGTCGTACGCTGGTCTGACTCGGGGGTTGTGCCAAAAACATACTGTCCGGTTGGCCGGCGCAGGGCGTCGTATTTCGTGACGAAGTTATGACCCCGGCTGTCCCAAGCGCGTATGGGTTTGCCTGCCACGTCGTTCAACATCCAACGCGCACCCGCTTCCATGCTGAGTTGGTGGATGCGGTTGCCGAGCATGTCATAGGCATAGCGCATGACGATGCGCTGCTCCAGCGGCCCGAGCGGCAGACCGTTGACAGGCAGTTTGCGTTCGTCCCGCACGGCGCGCTGGTTGCCTTCTATATCCAGTTCGACGCGGGTGACGAATTGATCTTCGGTGCCATTCAACTTATGGTTTGCACAGACCACGCGATTACGCGCGAGGGTGAGGAAGGGGCGACCCAACGAGTCGAAGTGCGCGGTGGTGGGCGTATCGGTATGAGCAGCGGACTTTTGTGCCGCTGCCTGTTCATGTGGCCCCTTATCTCCATTGATACGCTGCTGGTACCAGGTCTTCCAAGGCTGGGCCGGGTTTACCGGCTGCGCCTTGAAGTAGGCTGCAACGTAACCCTGAATGTCCGGGTCGGTGCGCGGGTCGCCTGTTTGAGTGTTGCGCCGAGCAACAGTATCGTTGACATCGTAGGTGGTTTGCTGCCACGGGTCGAACACTACTTTCTCATAGGTATGGTTTGGATGCAGCGTGGCGATGACGCGCTCGGCAGGGTCGTAGAACAACACCGGGCTGACGCCAACCATGACGCCAAACTCGAAGTGATGCGTGGCACTGAAAAATGGCTCGTACTGGCGTACCGGCTTGCCCTTGTTATTGAAGATGGTCCAGCCGCTGCCCACCCAGCGTGGGTTGACGACAGTACCATTTTCGACCAACCGGCCGGGTTCGACTTGAATCTTTTTCTGAATTTCGCGACCGAAGCCATCGGAATCGGAAAAACTGATCTGCAGTTTGCTTTTTTGGTTTTGTGGCAACTCGCTGACGTGGGTTTCGCGAGCGATGGTTGCGGCGAAGGGGGCCTCGCCGATTCGTCTGAATCTGTCCAGGTCATACACGATGCGTGTGGTGGCCTTACCTAACAAGTCATGCACGATCTGCGTGGCGACACTTTCATCTGGATTACTTGACGCTTCACGCGGCTTGGCCATGAAGGTGTCAAGTTCAGCCTGAGAGAGATCAGCCGCAAAGCCGGTAAGCGAATCACCCTCTTCCGTTGCGGGTGCAGGTTTTCCCATCACTGCGGTGCCGGCCACCATGCCCAGCGTATCGAAGGCGACTTCGGTACGGTTGCGATTCGGGTCGCTCACCAGACACGGCTGGAGCACGCGGTAATCGTTGATCTCAACTGTAACCCGGTTGCCCAGAGCGTCACGGGTTTCGGCCATCAGCAGATCGTAGGAATCCAAGCTGACGACTGCGTTCTTGCCAAATGGGTCGCAATAGCGGCGCGGCAGGAAGAAGTGCTGTTGTGCTGCGGTTAACTCAGTTGCGGCGGTGTCGGCAGGATTGTCGGTAAAGAAAGATTGTCCCGATGGTATCCACCAATGTTCGTCTGGGTCGGTGCCGGGAAAGCGTCCATCCGCCTTGAGCGCCTGGCTTTGCAAATAACCACCATATTTTTCACCCTGCCCGGATAGTACGAAAGCCGGGTCGGGCAACAGTTTTTCATTGTTCTGTCCGACTATCGGTCTTTGAAAAACCTGATCCAGCAAACCGGGAGTAAAGGCAAGTTTGTACGACTCGCCCGGCAGCGCCAGCACGCCCGCTTGTTTTAGAGGCAGCAATCCGGTGAGGTCATCCTTGCGGTAAAGAGTGCGAACTTGTTCGATCAAGCGGCGGAAATATTTATTACTTTCGCCAGCATTATTTGCCACTTTCAGTTTTGCCTGAGCGAATTCGATATCTTCATAGAGGATATCGTGTGTGCCATCGCCAGCCTGGTTAACATTGTTTGCAACATCTTCAAATGGATAGAGCTTGGTAGGTCCGTTCGTGCTTATTTCCTGTTGCGCTTTGCGCAGTTCATAGGTGCGGGCTTGTGCGGGCAAGGGTGTGCGATAAGTGTCCGGCTGATTAACGATCGGGTTGGTGACATCATTTTCTGTACTGGTGATGTGTATGAGCCTCTGCTTTTCGCGGTCTTCTGGCTGTAGTGCAGCATCCGGTGAATCTATACTCCGACCGTATGCGATGGCAGCGGATTTTAGAACGTTGCCGAAGGAATCCACCTCCAACGTGAAGGCGTGTTGTATGCGTGGATCTACCGGGTTGCGTTCGTAGTGAAAGCTGATCGCTTCGCGTGGATGGGTAAAGAACACGCCATGACGGTTGTTATCGTGAGGCTGCAAACACTCGATTGTGAAATTTTGTTCTGTGACCGTATAGGGGTGATCTTGTTTTGGTGTGTCATCGAGGGCGTAGACTTCCTGCCGTAACATCGCTCCCTTAAGAGATCGACAGGCTTCGCGTTCTTCATCAAGGGTCAGGCCAGTTGGAAGTATGGTGTCGTCGAGCAATAACGCTTTTGCTGCAGCGTCTGCTGCCACGTCACCGCTTCTAGTCTGGGGGTAATATTCACCGACATCACTGTCATCCAGCAACCCCGCGAAGAAATTGGAGATGCTATCGCGACCAAGATAGACACCAGTGTGGAACCAGGTCTTGGTGAGCACCGGCGGCACATGAGATTTGGCTGCGACGTTGTCGCCCACAGGGAAAACAACGCTGTCGGTGAGCGCCGCGATCTGTTCAGTGTCCCACTGCTCCACCATGCCGAAGCCACGGAACTCGCGCTCGACACCATCGAAGTACCCGTGATGGTAGGCGTAGCGGGTAACGAAACGGTTGCGGCTGATGTGGTCGTAGGTCTCGACCTTCTCCACTACATGCACCGGGAAAGGTAACTTGGTGATCCATGGCTTGCCTTCCCGTTTGTCTTTTAAATAAAACTTGGTGGAAGGTGCGTATTGCACCCGGGTTTCCGCACCGAGATTGTTAATGGTCTTGAATAACAGATGCGGTTTCTAGTCACCCATCAGGTTCACATATCTCATCTGCCGCCCCGCATCGCCTGGCAAGGATGACGACCAGACCAGGCTGGCGGTACCATTACCCAGCAGATCGGTCGGCACGATGGAAACGATGTCATCGATTCGTGGGGACACGTGCAACGTCTGCGGTGCAGCCCAACTGTTTCCGGACTGGTTAAAGTAGAGGCGAACGCCGTCGCGATGCAGGTAGATGATGTCGGTAGTGCCGCTGCCGTCGATGTCGGCCAAGCGGATGCGCTTGTGGTCGAATTGGTCCGGGTTGTCGAAATGGGGCGAGTTATCCATCGTAACTTTCGCACCGAAGCGGCAATAGCCCAGGTTAGGCCAGTAGCAGACTTCGCCATTGCGAATACGCACCAGATCGGTGAGCCCATCGCCAGACATGTCAGATAAATAGATGGATTGCGTGCCGTCTGCAAAAACCAGGCGTGGGCCTTTTTCTTCGTCCAGAGACTGAGCGACACGCCGCGCCGGAGCAAAACCCTCCTCGGCCAGTGAAGCGTGCCAGATGAAGGCATCATCCTCGCTGATCAGCACATCGGCATGTCCGTCCCCATCGAGATCGACAAACTTGAGATTCGGGTCGCGCGTGTTTCGGTTGAGCCGCGACGTGAAGGGGCGGAATGGCTGCCACCCTTCATCGGTATCGTGCTCGTACAGTCCGGGCATGGGACCTTCCATGACCACGAGATCTGGCTGCCCATCGCCGGCCAGGTCCATGATCTGCGCCCCACCGGCCAGCGAAAGATTGGGCTTGCTTGCAACACGTTCCAGCGGAGCGAATTCGACCGGGCGCTCGCTGGCGGGGCTGAGGTTGCGCTTGTAAAACCACGCATCCGCTTGTTCGCTGAGGATGCTGGGTATGCCCTCCCCATGCAGATCGGTCCATTGATAGGCGCTGCCGTCTACACCAATGGGCAGGTTCTCCAGGCTTTCTGGGTCGACATCCTGAACCGTATCCTGCACATCAGGCTGGGTGTATTCGAATTCGACTGGCGGCAGGCTACGTTTGACGTAACCGCCGTTGTTTCGCTTGCAGCCGGTCTGAGTGACCGCAAGCAGAAATGAATAGATGGGGTTGCGTGCGTCTGTTGGTTTTTCCTCATACGAGTAGGTGAAGTCGGTGGAACGCACCAGGCAATCGTTTCCTACTCCTTCCTCACCATCGAAGTGGTGAAACATGAGTACTCGCTGGCACAGACGTGTAGTGCGTACCTCGAATCCAGACCGATAGCTGGAAAACGAATCAGCCCGGTAAGTCCATGCGCCAGCATCATTCGGTTTGGGCGCGTTGGAGTCGTGTTCGCCATAGTCGAAGACCGCTTCGAACATCCAGGCTGCATTGGTAATCTGAGCATTAGTCAGAAAACTTGGCCGATGTCCGGCGTTGTCCAGCAACGAAGTGCGGTTGCCGTAGTAGATGCGCTTGAGATAGCGATTGGCGGTGCGGCGGGTATCGTTGATCTGTCCCCTGTTGCGCTCATTAGCCTGACTGAGTTCGGCACCAATCCCATCCTCACCCTTGTAGCGGTACAGCACAGCGTTGCCTTTGTCGTCCCGCGTTTCACTGATCAGCCAACTGAATATTCGGCTTGGATCTTCGGGATCGACAATGCGAGACCCGGCATCGCTGCCGTAGAGGGTGAGAATGTTGTCCTTTGAAATGGAGCGCCAGTGCACATCACCGTCGGTTTGACGTGTCCAGCGCTCAATTCGAGCAAAGAGCCCTTCGATACGGGGGCGGTAGCGGCGGACTTTGTAAGTAACTCCTCCTACCGTATGCGGCTTGTCGTATATGACGTACTTGCCAGCATTGAATACCCAATTTCCAGCTACATCTTTCTCAAACTCAGGCACCAAATCTTCTGCGCCAGAGAGGATGAAAACATCCGAATCTTGAGCATCGAAATATTTTGGCAACCCCTTGTCTGTCTTGCGCGTAATCGAAGGTAAGGAAAGACTCCAGCCGAATCCAAATGGGCCGTTACCGGCACCGGAATCATAAGAGATGGATAGTTGGGGGCCAAAACCTGATCGGCCGGGGCTGGTCGCGATAGGTACTGACATTGAGCCTGTGCCGGTGACCGGGTTAGCCGCGAATTTCTCACCAATCCCCTTGATGGCGCCGCCACCTTTCGGTAGAGACACGCTGGGTGCCTGAACCGCGAATGGCGCGGCCGAACTTGTTTCATTTGTTGCTCCTGCTTTCCCTTCGGCCATTACATTGACTCCTGGCTAGATGCAGTTACCAATCGGGTCACAACTGCTTGACACTCGGCAACCGGTAAAGCCGAACCACATTGCCCAGCACAACCTCTTCGGCCAGCCCCTGCTGCACCAATTCGTGTAGCGCCTGCCGTATCTCATACTTTGCATTCACGTAGCGCTGCGCAGGTACTCTGACAGGCAAAGCCAGTCAGGTGATGACCACGTCCATAGGACGTGGTTTTTTAACTCTCAATCAAGGGTTCCGTCTACCGTGTCGCCGCTTCTTGGTGCGCGCTCATATACTCGATGACCTCGCGCCGGGGATCGGCCCGTGAACCAATACCTGTTACTTATTACAACTTTTTACATCTTGGTTCATTCCGTTGGTGCAGGCAATGACTCAAAGGGACTCAGATCACCTTTAGCAAGCAGCATTTTTCTACGTTGAACCTCCAGTTCCTTTTCCTGCACTTCCAAGCATATTTTCATTGCTTCTGCTTTTTCTTTTTCGAGGCGGGTTTGGATCGCCGCCGCGCGCTCTGGCTCGCAGGAGCAACAGTGCGCGAGTTCGGGGTCATAGACCACGCCATCAGTCGGCAGTGAGATAGGCCGTTGCCTTGCTACAAACTCGCCGATTTTTGGCAGGAGCTTGACGGCATTCGCGATGAGCTGTTTGATCGCATCCGGTAGCCAACCCAGATCGTCAATCGAATGCCACTGGTCTGGTACATTTTGGAAAATAATGCGATATGAGACATCAGAGACGCGGGTGCTCGCTGAATACAACTCCATGACTTGGCGCACGAAATAGGTTACTGCCCGGCATTCGTTGGCGTTTTGCAATGTCCTCACCGTTACATCCTGCGTTTCCTTGTCTTCGAATGTGCTAATCACGATAGAACGTTCGGCGTGCGTCAACAATGATGACTGCACAACTGATTGGTTGAACTGTTCCGATGCGAAGTGAATATCAAGTTCTGATTGGCTGGATGTACTAGTGGACGACTTTTCCGAACTCGACCCACCCCAGCCGACCAGACCGAAGAAAAAACCGCCGCCCTCAGAGCCAGAATTATTGGTGGAAGATCTCGTCAGTTGCTCCGAAAGCGCAGCGAGAGAATTGGAAACACGCGCTTGGTGGACGATTTGCAGGAATTGCATAAAGGTTGTTTGCACGGAATAACGTTGTTGCGCCGAAGTTATTTGCCGATAGCGCTCACTGTGATAGAGCCGTATTGTTTCGCCTGGCAGCAACGTTGTTGTGTAAAGCAATGGGCCATGCTGTTTGCCGAGCAGGCAAAGTCGATGCTCATAAGTAATCCTGAATTCAATGACTGGCTCACGGACGGAAACAACAGCGGCGAACCCATGATTGTCCTTGCCAATGGGCACGCGATAAAACCTTTCTTCGTACCAAACAATGCAGTTTTCGTCCCGACGCCAAGGCGGGTCGCATGGACTCTCACAGCAGTCATCCTGCTGCGGAAGGCAAACACCGCAGTGACCGCTCGACCCGCACCCACAGTGCTCGTTGCAATGGCACGTGCTCAGCAACGCCCTCTCCACATTGATGCGGCCATAACCGACTTCCTTTGTCCATGTCCCAAACGGTTTGCCTGCCGTCGCAAGATATGTGTATCCGGGTATGTTGATTTTGTCACATGTTTCCGAAATGATTTTATATACCTTGATATTGGTCAGTTTCGGGCAAAGACTCAGAATTAGACCCGCCAGCGCAGCAACATGCGGTGTTGCCGACGAGGTGCCATTAAAAGACAAGTCATAGTCTGTTCCAGAGTATCCTGCCGCGCCGATCCGATCCGTGGTCGGGATTTCGAGGCATGGAGCAACGACATCTACATCCGAACCATAGCAAGCACCCCACCAGCTCTCACTGGAGGTGTCGCCGATGCTCTTACGAACGTCATCCTTGTTTGATCCACCGACTCCCAGAGTGCGCGGATCAGTGGCCGGAAAGCGCGATACTGGTTGGTTTTCATTCCCTGTCGCGGCCACAAGAACGAGACCTTTCTCGTGGCAATATTGAAGTGCCGCTTCAATAATCGCAAAGTTCCAAATCATCCACGATGGATATACGCCAAAACTCATGCTCACTACGCGAGCGCCGTTGTCCGCAGCGAAGTAAAGACCTTCTGCCACTTCAGTGTCGGCGAAATTGGTAGCGATAGCCATGACTCGGCAATCAGGTGCGAGACCCGCCGGCCCCAAGTTGTTGTCCATCCGTGCGCCTATGATGCCCGCGCAGGCCGTACCGTGATTGCCCACTGGGCTGCCGTTATACGTATGGGTGATCGTACTATATGAGACAGGCCAAAGATTGAGATCGGGATGAAGCAGTTCTACTCCTTGATCCAAGACCGCCACCACAATATTCGGATCGCCCTTCGTAATCGGCCACGCGGCTGGAGCATCAATACGCTGCAAACCCCATTGACTGGAGAAAAGATTGTCGTTCGGAATATGCGGTGCTGTCGCGGGCGCGCATTTATTGGCTTGCCTCTTGGGTGTTTTTTGCTCCCCGCAGCCACACCCACCGCAAGTCGGGGAGAGATAAGGAATGTTCTCAAAACTTACCGCGTTTGGGATGCCGCGTAGGACGGCGTTTTCGCGCAACTGCACAACGATGTCAATTGCATTAAATTTTGGGAGGTTATAGACGACGTACCCCTTCATCAGATTGGTTCTAACTTGATCGACGATGGCGGTATTTTCAATAGACATCATGTTGATAGCAGCAGCAGCTTGGGCGTTAAGAACGAGTACGCTGGGATTTATACCAAAATAAGACCGCTCGCCTTCATCGGCAGCTTTGGCTCTGTAAACAGGACCAACCCACTCGATATTGTCATCCTCGTTTGCTTTCTTCAGAGAAGCATCGCTTATTTTTTGGCTAGATGCCCACGTCAGAGCGTCAGAGTTGTTCACGGACGTTGCTTGCGGATCGCGCCTTTGCCCGGATTTAACCTTAGCTTCTTTTTTGGAAGGGCTGAGGCCCAAGGCGGAAAGAGACGATATTATTGTTTCTTGGTCGGTGGGCGATTTCCATTTGATTGCCACTAGAGAGGGAATTAGTTCACATGAACCAAATGTTGGGTGATGCAATAATTTTGGTGCGATAGTCATGGTTATTTTCCCCTCTATAGACGGTGGTTATTACTAAGTGTGTTGATAATCAGCCGACCGCTCTGATAACTGTGCTAATCGTCACGACTGCTTATTCTTTCCATCATGTAACCGGTAAAGCCGGTTTCCGTTGCCCACCACGATTTCGTCGATCAGCCCCTGCTGCTTAAGATCGAGCAGCGCCTGCTGTATCTCATTTTTTGCATTCACGTAGCGCTGCATAGGTATCCACCAATCCAGGATTC
>CXWL01010161.1_pt1 | contig 26503 bp, 26 predicted proteins | sample 590931 | NCBI WGS metagenome assembly CXWL01 (sample SAMEA3498368, study PRJEB10139) | groundwater metagenome | biome: water well; material: biofilm material | place: Germany | collected 2015-04-27 | reverse complement strand
GGCCTGCATCAGCCCATGCCCGCGCATCGGCTTGTCCACATACATCGTGTGGAGACTTGGCGCGTCGAAACCCGTCAGCCACATATCCCTCACGATCACAATTTGAAACGGGTCCTTCGGGTCGCGAAACCGCAGCGCCATATCCTCGCGCCGTTTCTTGTTTCGGATGTGGCTCTGCCATTCCATCGGATCGGAGGCCGACCCAGTCATGACCACCTTCATCGAGCCGAGTTCGTCCGTGTCGCCATGCCACTGGGGGCGCAACGCCGCAATCTCGCGGTACAGCTCGACGCAGATCCGGCGGCTCATGCAGACCACCATCGCCTTCCCGTCCATCGTCGAGAGCCGGTTTTCGAAGTGATCAACGAGATCCCGTGCGATCAGCTTGACCCGGTTATCCGATCCCACCACGGCTTCGAGCTGCGCCCATCGGCTCTTGAGTTTCTCCTTGCGCTCAACCTCCTCGCCTTCAGTGGCTTCCTCGAACTCAGGATCAATCTTGGGCCGTTCCGATGCCTTCAGCTCCAGCTTGGCGAGCCGACTCTCGTAGTAGATGGGGACCGTGGCACCATCGACGACCGCCCGCTGGATGTCGTAGACGCTGATGTAGTCGCCGAAGACAGCGCGTGTGTTGGCGTCGGTCTTCTCAATGGGCGTCCCGGTGAATCCGATGAACGACGCGTTCGGCAGCGCATCGCGCATGTGCCGGGCGAAGCCGTCGATGAAATCATACTGGCTACGGTGCGCCTCGTCCGCGATTACCACGACATTGCGCCGGTCAGAGAGAATGGGATGGCGGTCGCCTTTCTCTTCGGGAAAGAACTTCTGGATGGTGGTGAAAACTACGCCCCCAGATGCGACCTTCAGCTTCTCACGCAGGTCAGCGCGATCCGCTGCCTGCACTGGTGACTGACGCAATAGATCATGACAACGGGCGAATGTGCCGAAGAGCTGATCGTCGAGGTCGTTGCGGTCGGTGAGCAGCACGATCGTCGGGTTGGCCATCGTCGGGTGCAGGATCACTCGACCTGCGTAGAACGCCATCGTCAGGCTCTTGCCCGATCCTTGCGTATGCCACACCACACCAACCCGCCGATCGCCAGGTTCGCCGCCAGGCTGATGCCCAGCCTGGTAACGGCCCAAGGCCTCCGCAGCCTGGTGTTCCTCCGCGCGGCGGGCTGCCCGCAAGGTTTCTTCGACAGCCACATTCACCGCGTGGAATTGGTGATAGCCCGCCATTTTCTTGGTAAGTTTGCCGCCACCCTCGTCCTCGAACACGATGAAGTGCCGCACCAGGTCGAGGAACCGTTGCTTCTCGAACACGCCTAGCAAAAGCACTTCAAGTTCAGATTTGAAGTGCTTTTGCCCCTCACCCCCACCCCCTCTCCCAGTGGGAGAGGGATGGCCGTCAGGCCGGGGTGAGGGTAACGGGGAACCATAGTCTTCCTTCCCCGTTATAGTGCGCCACGGCTTGAACCATTCCCGCCCCGCCCCGAGTGAACCAATCCGCGCCTGCACCCCGTCAGAGACGATCAACGCCGCGTTCGTCGTGAAGAGGGAAGGAATCTGCGTCTGATAGGTTTGGAGCTGCTGATAGGCGCTCCAGATGGTAGCGTTCTCATCAGCAGGGTTTTTCAGTTCGATCACCCCAAGCGGCAGCCCATTCACAAACAACACCACATCTGGGCGGCGCATGTGTTGCCCCTCGGCAACCGTGAACTGGTTCACGGCCAGCCAGTCATTGTTGTCGGGTTGGTCGAAATCGAGCACCCGCGCCTGTGCGCCTGCGATCGATCCGTCCGGCCGACGATACTCCACCGTGACCCCGTCTACCAGCATGCGGTGTATGGCGCGGTTGCGCTCCACCAGCGACGATGCATCGCTTCGAGTCAGCTTGCGATAGGCATCTTCCAGGGCATCGACGGGTAGGTCACGATTCAGGCGTCCAAGTGCCTGCCGCAACCGCCGCTCCAACACCACATCACGATAGTTGGGGTCGTTGCGCTCGGCTGCCGGCTCGCCCGCTGCGATCTCAGGGCCGTGGAGCACCGCGTAGCCCAGTCCCTCAAGCCAATCGAGAGCGGCTTCTTCGACGACGGATTCGGTGAATTGTTGTGTCATAATGGATCAAAAGGAACAAGCATGTGTTATTCCAGCACACGCATCAAGACAGAAGGAATGTTCCAACGGAAATTAGCCTTGACGGGGCATGAAGAACCCCCTACACTTTCACTATAAGACAGTAGGACTGGGGATTCTCGGTCGGCAAAAGGCCTCGGCGGATTCGCCGGGGCCTTTTGCTTTTTATGGAAAACATTTGAGTCCCCATCCGTCCCTCTTGCCGTGAGAGTTTCGATACAACTTGTCTTCAAGAACCTGAAACGCGCGGTTCGGTTGAGTGGGCCGAAGCACGCTTAACCCGACGGGACGAGCCACAAGATCAGCCAATTGCAGGCCAGGAGAGTTTGCTTGCTTATGGACGAACGACATCGCAAAGGATAACCGTTCACCGGCATAATTTCCCCCATCACACACCCGCCGAAATTCGAGTTCAAGTTCCGCATCTTCTTTCCGGCCACGCCGTTCCACAAGAACATGGGTAACCGATGCTCCAGTGCCCTGTGACTTGAGGTAGTACGACACGCGTTCCAGCCCAAACCCAAGCGCCATGTGATAGGGGTTCTCCGGTTGGGCATACCGTGTTTTGAGGAGCTCCTTACGAATCACCGTACAGACCAAGGTGAAGCGGGTTGCGGCCACCAGGTCGGTGAGCTCGTTAAGGAACGCCTCCTTCCGTACTCGGGATTTCAGAAAAGCGAAGTCCCCGCTGTCTTTCCGAATATCGCGCTCATGCAGCACCACATTATCGTGACCGAAATGTTTCAGCTTAAACAGTTGAAGTGCCGGAGTGAGTCGCTCGATATACTCGCGCTTCTGAATAATGCAGAAAGCCAGCACAAACAACGGGTAGCCCTTGTCGATGGTCTCCAAGCCATGATCGCCGCTTTCATCCACAAACACGAGAAAGTCTGACAGATGGTCGGTCACAGAGATAATCCAATCCTCCGCTCGGTAGACGACTCACCCGCTACGATCTCGGGGCCGCCTGCCTGCCGCGTCTCGTCGCTTTGCCTGTCTGCGTGCCACGCACAGGCAGGCGGCGCAGGCAGGTGAAGCACCGAATAGCCCAGGCCCTCCAGCCAGGCGAGGGCGGCGTTTTCGACGATGGATTCGGTGAAGGTGCGCATGCTCATCGATCATTGCTCATAGAGGGAGGTGGTTTTATAGCCGGCGTCAATGCGTCATCTCTTGTCCGTTGAGTTGCAAAGCGAGTGCCTGAAGCTTCTTGATGTCCTGTTCGATGATGCCGAGTGCACACGCCTTGCAATAGTGGTTGTGCGAGCGGTCCTTGTAAACCTTCAGTCTGGAATCACCCTTCTGGAGGCGGTGGTTCTGGTTTGCCTGGCAGTTGTGAGCCGCCTTTGCCTGGTCAACCTCTGAGCGTTGAACGAGCGACTTTCTAGCCACCAAACACCTCCTGCTCGGCCGCAGCGACCAGCTCGGCAAAGCGTCCGCCAATAGTGTCGAGCTCGGGGCGTGTGAACTCGTGACGCTCCCCGCTGCTGCGACCCACAGCTTCATTCACCCGCTTATCAATAGCAGCCTTGATGATAACGAAGTTGGTTCGGTTGCGGCGTCTTGTGTCGAGGTCGTGGCCCTGGGAATTCATGCTGTGAGCACCAAGAAGACGGCCTACCTCTGTTTTGATACGCATGTCGAGTCCAGCCCGAGCGGCTTGCCGCTCGTTGGCGCGGGTGGTTGGAACGGGGTGGTGCTCCATAGCACGCCGTACGTCTTCGGGCGAGTAGCCGCGGGCACGAAGAGTTTCAATGGCCTGCATCGCTTCGGTGTCGTTCTCGATGAGAGGGATCTCCTCGAGAAGGACACCGGATTGCCCACGGACCTCAACTGTGTTGGGTTGGCGAGGCATCTGCGGTGTGACGGTGAGCTCACCGGCGTCGCGGAAATCGAGTCCCTCCATCGGAAGAAGCTGATCGAAGAATTGCTGGTCCGCCTCGCTGTACTCCTGGAAGTCCTCCCAGCGACTCGCAATGTTCGCGCCTGCGTGAAAGACCACGGTACCCTGATTGAGAGGGTGTCCCGGGTTGTTTTGCCGAATGACCCGCATGATGCGGCCCACGAACTGCACAAAGGGCGAGAGATTCGCAAAGATGCTAAATATAGCGGCTACGGAGAGATACGGGTGGTCAAAGCCCTCACCGAGCTTTCGCACCTGGACAATGACATCAAGCTCGTGGTTTTCAAGCCGTTCTAAGACGCGGTCGTTTGCGATACCGACCTCCAGGCTGTGCACGTAATCTGCCCTACGACCTCGTGCCCGATACGCCTCGACGATTTGGCTGCAGTGCTGGAAGTTGAGTGCCGAAGCTATGATTTTGTGGCGTTGGTCGCCGGTCTCTCTACGGATGCGATCGAGCTCTCGGATCGAGGCATCAACGATGGTTGTAAGCGTTTCGGTGGACGTGACGACGCTGCGGCGGAAATCGGCATCTTGCTCGCCAAGGCGGCGGACTTCTTCGAGCGACACCTCAATCTCTTCGCCATTCTCGCGGCGGACATACCTGAGCGTTTGGGGGTTGAGTACCAGTGCTTTGAGGCGCTTGACGTACCCTTCCTGAATGGCGCGAAAGATGGGATAGGAGTAGAGAATGCGGCCGGCCATTCGCTGCCCGTCGGCTCTGAGCGGGGTTGCGCTGAAGTTGATGATGCGGGCTGCAGGGAACTTTGCCTTCAATGCCTCCCATGTCGCGGCAACGCTGTGATGCCCCTCGTCAAAAAGGATCAGGTCGAAGTAGTCCTCGGGAAAACCAGCAAGCCAACGGTTCTCATCGCCCTGAAGCTGGTGGATGTTGGTGATGACCACATCAGCTTCGTCGAGGTCTCCGCGGTTGGTGGTAGTGCCGCGAATCTCGACGGGCTCTGGATATGGAGGCCCGTTGAGGACGCTGCATTTGACGTAGAACATCTCGGCCCTCGTCGGATCGAAGTCTTTGTAAAGTTGATCAGCGATTTTCAGACCCGGCGCTACGACGAGCGTGCGGGTGGCCCGGAACGCGAATGGTGCGAGGGTTATGCACCCCGACTTTCCGCAACCGACCGGCAGAACCACGCCGACTTCACGCTCATCCCCCGCAGTGTTAACGAACTCGACAAGGTTGGCGTATGTCTCGCGTTGCGGCGCGCGAAGCTTAGAGTTCCCGTTGATACTCGGTTGTCTGGTCTGAAAGGGGTTGTTCTGCATAGACTTAGTGCCTCCGAATCAAAGACGATTGAGCCTTAGCCGTATTGGTGAGTTGGATTAGGCTGGTGGTCACGCACCATCTCCTGCAATGACCCGCTCGACGCTCGTAACCCGCAGCTCGCCAGAGATGGGATTGACCAGCCGTGTGCCACACAGGGCGGCGAGAAGCTGGATATCGATGTGCACATTTATCCAGACCATCATCTGTCTAGTTTTCTGCGGCTGGCAGCTCTGAAACGCTCTGGCGTACCCTTTACCAGCTCGAGTTCGTACCTGCGACGATCCAGGACCTCGAGAAACCCCATAATGTGGTCGTCACCCACAAGGAGTTTCCCCTTAGACTCCTTTACCTCAACACCCGTGTCCTTGCAGAGTCTCTTGAGGGCGTTCTTGTCGATGTTCTTCGTCACCTTCTGGGCACGAATAGAAGCCATGTAACGGGCAGCGCGTGGATGGATGCCCGCGTAGGCCTGAATCGCCGCGAAATCCACGAATGCTAGGTCCTTCTGAATCGCCGCAACGTTCTTCGGCACCGCATTAAGGATTGCGTCCTGAAGTTGGCCAGCGAACTCGAAACCGCTGGGTCGCAGAATGTGGACGTTCTGCGAATCGACCAGCAGGTCGAAGTCATTGTCTAGTTTGAACACCCGATCCTCGATGAGCTTGAGAGCGTCCGTCACGAACCGCAGGAGGCGACTCTTTAGGACCCCCTTAAATTGCGTCGCCCTTCGCAGGGCAGTGAGGCGACGGCCCTTCACGTCGGTCACTCGTGCGAAGTAGCAGAACACTGTAGTGGAGTCGGCCAGGGCATCGGCATCGAGCGGCAGATTGGCTGCCTCGTGCAATTTCCGTATCGACGCGGCCAGATCGTCGTTCAGGGGCAGATGCAGATACTCCGTGCTGCCGTGCTTCTCGGACGGTTCGTACCGTGGTGGATCGTCAGCGTCATTCCGCATCGCTTGCCAAGTAGCCGACACGATCTCGCATAGCGCGTTCTGCACATCGGCGTCTACCGGCAAGGAGATAAATGTCTGCCCGTTTCCCTCATCCCGCCCAACGCCGAACTCCGTAACGGTCACGTTCTCGATGTCAAAGTCCAATTTCATTCGTCCATCTCCAAGTACACCGTGTCGCTCAGGCGATAGGCGGTGAGGTGTTCACCGGATGACAAGCTCATCCGCCGAGTAATGAGGGCGAGACTTGTCTTCCCGCTGATCGGATTGCCGTCGCATGGCGGATATACAGTGAATACCCGATAACCGCGCGCCGCGAACAGTAGGTTCATGTAGTGCAGATTGAGATGCCAGAACAAAAAGACGATAAACGCCAGAGCTGCTACCGAGGAACCTAGGTAGCGCCAGCTTCCGAGGTCTTCGGAATAGAACGGCAGAAGCATGGCGAAGAGGTATACCAGCATATGGTCGCGGTGATCATCCGCCTTGCCGATCGTGAGATCTCGCTTGTCCTTGTTTTTCCTGGCTGTTCGAAGCCGTAGCCAGAGGAAGCCGTTAGGCGCAACAACCATCAGTAGGCAGAAGGCGATGAAGTATAGGTCAGGGATGAGGCTGTTTCCACGAATCGCCCAGAGGATGAAGAGCGGAGAGATGCTGCTCAATACCATCAACAGGCGCGCGACTTTGAGGCCCTCGTGATGCCCTCTATTCAGTAAGCGTGTCATTGCCCAGGCCTTCCGAGAAACGCATTGGTTTCCTTCACCCGTAGTTCGCCGGAGATGAGCTTGGGCAGCAGCGTGTCTCGTAGAGCTGCGAGGGTGTGGGCCTCGCGGACGCTCGCTATTAGACGCTTTCGGAACGGTAGTACTGCTCCGAAAAAACGCTCAATCACAAGCTGTGACGGGACGACGATATCAGCACCAACGATGACCCTTGCGTTCATATTCGCTTGAACCGACCCACTCTTCGCACCCTCGGCGTATTCCAGGTAGAGGTCGGACTTGAGGAAGCCATAAACGTAGTAACTGTGAGCCAGGGATTGCGCTTTCAGACGCACAAGGTACGAAGCAAAGATGGCGTCAATCTCCTCTTCAATGATTGCCGACTTCCCGGGATCAGCCATTCGAGCAACCACGATGTCCCCAACTTGAAGCGCGTAGTCAGTCCTTGCCTCGGCGTCTATCTGGCAATGCGGAACATTGGCCCATTCAATCCAGTTACGCTTGTTTATGTCTGTGACACGAATGAACTTGGGCCCAACCGGTTCGGAGACGGCACTCGTCGTATATCCGTATTGGGTCGAGCAAAGTTCGGACATTTTTTTCACCTCCCACCCCTTCGGAATCTCCCCCAACTCTGAGTCCTGGAAGGAATCCGGAAAGAGATCGGCGAGGGGTTTGGGCAAGCCGGGATCACGGCCTTCGGACTTAGCGTGGACAGGATCGAAGTCCGAGAACCACGACTTGAAGAGCGCCCGCGTCATTGCCTCCAGCGTCTCGTTCATCCGCCGGTTCAGCTCGATCTTGTCGTCGAGCGTGCCGAGGATGTGCGCGATGGCGAGTTGCTCGGGGAGCGGCGGGATAAGAACGGGAAGTGCACGAATCGTCGGGAGATTCAGTCGCTCAGCAACAGTTCCATCACGGTAGCCGTGAATATGAGACGCCATGATTGGCGAGTTCAGCCAATGGTGGAGAAACCGGAAATCGATCATGCCGGCTTTGGGCCGTATGAGAACCATCCTTTGGCCAAGACAAACGCGGGTGCGTTCCGGCACCTCTGCCGCGATCCCGAAGTAAGTCCCTTCGCGACTGTACAAAAGGTCGCCACGCGTAGGAACGACTCTAGCCGTGCGTTCTTCGTAGGTCTCCTCGGAAACGCATGCAGCTTGTTCTGTTCGAAATACGCCGGTGATGATGTCTTGACTACGAACGACAAATGGGCCGGCATTGACTAACTTCGGTGTGGAGTGAGGGCAATCGAACACACCTTCGCACGCATCGTCTAGCCTCAACCACGACCAACCAGGAGGCAGATCGCCGAATCTCGACGGCAGATGCAACGACTTGGGTTCCGCGAGGGAGTTACCCGTCATACCCAAGCTCCTTCAGGTTGGCGGCGATGGCGGCGTCCAGCTTCGCAGCTTCGGTCTGCTGCTCCCGCAGCGTTGCCGTGAGCCGATTCATGGCTCTCCCTGTTCTTCGGCCCACTCCACGAGTTTGCGCTTCAATTCCTCTTTTGAGGGCAGATACAGTCGATATTCCTTGGCATGGATATTGGCGTCCTTGGGAAGCGTGATCTCCACCAGTGCGTCGTGCTTCTTCTTGCAGAGGATGATCCCGACGGTCGGGTGTTCGTCCTTGCTCTTCACATGGCGGTCGAAGTAGTTGACATACATCTGCATCTGACCCAAGTCCTGATGGGTCAGCTTGCCGATCTTGAGGTCGATCAGCACATAGCAGCGGAGCAGGCGGTTGTAAAAGACCAGGTCCACGAAGAAGTGATCTTCGTCGAAGGTGAAACGCTTCTGGCGTGCTTCGAAGAGGAATCCTTTCCCGAGTTCCAGCAGGAACTGTTCGAGTTTGTCGATGACGGCGGATTCCAGGTCGGATTCGGAATACTTCGCCTTTTCACCAAGACCGAGGAACTCCAGCACATAAGGTTCCTTCAGAACGTCTTGTGGTCTGGCAACGATCTGTCCTTCCTGCGCCAGCTTGCGCATTCTGCCCTTGTCACGACTCAGCGCCAGCCGTTCGTAGAGGCCGGAGTTGAACTGCCGCTTGAGTTCCGACAAGGTCCAGCCGCTGTTCGCCGATTCAATCTCGTAAAAAGACCGTTCCTGATCGTCATTGATGCCCATCAGGAACACATACTGGGACCAACTTAATCGGAACGGCAGCGCCATTTGTGCAGGTCCTCCTTGCACAAATGACTCGATCGCGGACCATTCCCCAGACGATACCTGGGATTTCTGATGAGGCTTGGGCTGCAATTTCCCAGATGGCGTCTGGGATTTTTCCGGGAGGCGATCACGATAGGTCAGGAAGAACTTGCGCATGTATTCCAGGTTTGACCGCGAAAAACCACGCCCGAACTCAGCCGTGAGCCGTTCCGCCAACTCCCTGAGCACCTGTTTCCCATATTCGGCTCTGGACGAACCCTGCTGTTCATGCTCCACAATACGACGGCCGATCTCAAAGCTCGTCAGCACCTGCAGGGTATCCACGCTGCGAACAGCCACCCTGCGCGCCGAGAGGATGAGATCGCGGATATCGGCAAGCAGCGTGTCAACCCGCTCTGCCTGGGCGCCGGGCTTCCGAATGGTTCGGCGTTTATCCGCCATACCCAAGCTCCTTCAGGTTGGCGGCGATGGCGACGTCCAGCTTCGTGCCTTCTACTTGTTGCTTCCGCAATTGTGCAACGAGCCGTTGCATTTTCTCCTCGAACGGCTCGCCGTCGTCCTCGACCGCCTCCGCGCCAACGTAGCGGCCTGGCGTGAGCACGTGGCCGTGCTTGCGGATGTCGTCGAGCTTTGTGGCCTTGCAGAAGCCAGGTATGTCGCGGTAAACCGCGACACCCTCACCCCCGGCCCCTCTCCCAATGGGAGCGGGGAGTTGGGCAGTGATTTTGTTCAGAGCCGCTTCGGGGTCGGATAGAAATTCTTCATTGCGGAGTCGAATCACCGTCAGGCCGAGAGATTGGAGATACGCATCGCGCGTCTTGTCCTTCTTTGACTGATGCCGATCATCGTGAACCGGGCCATCGAGTTCAACGACCAGCTTATATTCATCGCTAAAGAAATCGGCAATGTACTCGCCGATCTGGTGTTGACGACGAAATTTGAGGTTCGCGCAGCGCCGATCCCGAAGCAGTTCCCACATGATCGTTTCGGCGGGTGTCTGCTTATTCCTGAGCTCCCTAGCCGCCTCGACCAGCCCGGAGAAGCTGAACCTTCCCCTGTAGTGACCCTCTCCCTCTGGGAGAGGGTGGCCGGAGGCCGGGTGAGGGTCACCTCGCCAGAGGTGATAGGTGCCGGCGATCTTCGCGAGGTCGTTGTCGGTCAGCTCGCGGTGCGTGCGGTCCACCAAGGTGCCCATCTTGCGGGCGTCGATGAAGAGCGTTTCGCCGCGACGGTCGCGGAAGCGGCCGTTCTTCTTGTTGCGAGCAAGGAACCAGAGGCAGACCGGAATCTGCGTTGAGTAGAACAATTGACCAGGCAGCGCCACCATGCAGTCCACGAGATCGGCCTCGATGATGGCCTTGCGGATCTCGCCCTCGCCCGACTGGTTGGAGGACATTGAGCCGTTGGCGAGCACGAAGCCCGCGAGTCCAGTGGGTGCGAGGTGATGAATAAAGTGTTGCACCCAGGCATAATTGGCATTGCCTGCGGGCGGTGCTCCATAAACCCAGCGCTTGTCGTCCTTCAACAGATCGCCGCGCCAGTCGCTGTCGTTGAAGGGCGGGTTGGCCAGCACATAGTCGGCCTTCAAATCAGGATGTGCGTCATGGTGGAAGGTGTCTCCGTGGCCGATCTGCGCATCGATGCCGCGGATCGCGAGGTTCATCTTGGCCAGGCGCCAGGTGGTGTAGTTGGACTCCTGGCCGTAGATAGAGATGTCTCCAAGCTTGCCGCTGTGGGCTTCGATGAATTTCTCACTGCTGACGAACATGCCGCCCGAGCCGCAGCAGGGGTCGTAGACGCGGCCCTTGTAGGGCGCGAGCATCTCGACCAGCACGCGCACCACGCTAGAGGGCGTGTAAAATTGGCCGCCGCTCTTGCCTTCGGCGCTAGCGAAGCGTGCGAGGAAGTATTCATAAACGCGCCCCAACAGGTCAACCGCTCTGCGATTGGCCTGTCCCTCACCTGGCCTTCGGCTACCCTCTCCCGCTGGGAGAGGGGCTGGGGGTGAGGGTTGACGCATGTCAATGTCGCTGACCAAATTGATGATCTGTCCGAGTCGTATCTTGTCGAGGCCTACTCGCCCAAAGTCTTTCGGCAGCACGGTCTTGAGGGAGGGGTTGTCGCGCTCGATNNCCAGCGCGCCTCCTTCGGCACCCAGAAGATGCTGGCGGCTTTGTATTCGTCGGGATCTTCAGGATCAGCGCCCTTCTTGCGCTGCGTTTCGAGCTCGGCGTGTTTCGCCTCGAAGGCGTCGGAGATGTATTTGAGGAAGATCAGGCCGAGGACGACGTGCTTATACTCCGCCGCATCCATATTGTTGCGGAGGCCGTCGGCCATCTGCCACAGCTTGGCCTCGAAGCCGAGATTGGCTCCGGTTTCTGGTTTGTTCGACGATTTCGTTCGGACTGGCATGTTCTTTGGTCTCTCTTAGGTTATGACCAATTCTGCCATTGCAGAGATGGAGCAAGGGATTCGGGATTCGGCATTTGGCATTTGGACTGGAATGGAACGTGATAGGGGGGAATCTCCTGCGTTCTCTCGTTGGAGACGGCACCTGTCATGAACGTAGGGGAGTGGTTCTGCCAATACGTGGCTTGGAACTGATCTGACTGTGCAGAATGTAGGCGCAGCCTGGATCTCCATGTGTGGCGAAAGGGCAGAGACGGATATGCAGAGTCTGAGCCGGGCTGGTGCTTTGTGAAATCATGCAATGGTCAACCCCGATCCTGTGATCTTCCCGGTCTCAAACGTCCTGGCCGAGGTAAGAGCCACGGTCTGTGACGATGTGGAATTTCGGAGCCTGGGGTTGAGCGTAGGCCGGTTTCTTGGCCCCCCGGCCTACGCTCAGCTCATTCATCCAAGGAAAATGTGCCAACCATTGTTCCAAGTGAGAACAACGAACACAACGTTAGCGACCGGTAGCGCATGTATTTTTCGCCTACATTACGAGCATCCACTGGTGGCGCCGCATCCCATGCATTTGAGGCAGGCTCCGTTGCGCACGAGCTTGAACTCTTTGCACTCCTGGCAGGGATCGCCTTCGTAGCCTTTTTGCCGAGCGACCTGAATCGCCGTGAGGGTCAGGGTTTCCCGCTTCAGTTCGATTTTGTGAGAGACGCTGACATGGCCGGTCCCCGTTCCCTGTCCGTTGCCGCGAAGACCATTTTGGCGGCGAGCCGGGAAGAGTTCGGTGCTGATGGCTTGGGATTGGAGCGTGGTCGGGTCCGCGGGCTCGCTGTCCGCGCATTCCGGATCTTGTTCGTCTTTTTTGACGGAATCCATGCGGAGGTCTTCTGGGGCGACTTGGGCCAGGTCATTGCGGTCTAAGTAGGTAATGGCCAGCTCGCGGAAAATGTAGTCGATGATGGAGGTGGACATCTTGATGTGGTCATTGAGCTTGACCGGTCCGTTCGGCTCAAATCGAGTGAACACGAACGCATCGACAAACTCTTCCAGTGGGACGCCATGCTGCAAGCCCAGGGAAATGGCGATGGCGAAGCAGTTCATCAAACTTCGGAAGGCGGCGCCTTCCTTGTGCATATCGAGGAAAATTTCTCCCAGCGTGCCGTCCTGGTATTCGCCTGTCCGTAGATACAGCTTATGCCCGCCGATCACGGCTTTCTGCGTATAGCCACTGCGCCGTTCCGGCATACGCCGCCGCTTGCCGAGGTACCGGACGAGGATGCGCTCCGTAATCTTTTCCGCGATGCCCGCCACATCGCCGCCGGCGACCGCGTCGGCCAATTCTCCATTGTCGCTGGAGGAGTTGAGGGGTTGGCTCAGTTTCGACCCATCTCGATACAGGGCCACGGCCTTGATCATCAGTTTCCAGGCCAGGAGGTAGGAGGCTTTCACCTCCTCCACCGAGGCGTCGTTCGGCATATTGATGGTTTTGCTGATCGCGCCGCTGATAAACGGCTGNNGCACAGTCGAACACCGGCAAATGCTCGGGCTTGAGATGGGGCGCGCCTTCGACGGTCATGGTGCCGCAACAGTAATCGTTGGCGGCCATGATCTCTTCCTGGGTGAAGCCGAGCATTTTGAGCAGGTTGCAATTGGCCTGCCCCATCTGGGCGTCGGAGAAGCCCAACTTCTCTCGGCAAAAGTCGTCTCCCAAGGTCCACTTGTTAAACGCGAATTGAATGTCAAAGGCCTGATCCAATGCGGCTTCAAGTCGGTCCAGTGTCGCGCCATCGAACCCTTTGGCTGCCAGGGTGGGGTGGTTAATGAATGGCGCGCCTCTCAACGTGCGTCGACCGGTGCAGTAATTGACGATGTCCTGGGCCTGCGCATCCGTATAGCCCAGGGTATTGAGGGCCGGCGGTAAGCTCTGGTTGATGATTTTAAAGTAGCCGCCTCCCGCGAGTTTCTTGAACTTGACCAGTGCGAAGTCCGGCTCGATGCCCGTGGTATCGCAATCCATCACCAAGCCGATCGTGCCCGTGGGCGCGATGACGGTGGTTTGGGCATTGCGGAACCCATAGGCATTGCCCAATTCAAGCGCCCGATCCCAGGCGCGTCTGGCGGCCAGTAAGAGGTCTGGTTGGCAATACTCCGGCTGAATCCCTTGCGGGGCAATCGTCAGCCCTTCGTACTCGTGTGCGGGAACGTTATACGCCGCTCGCCGGTGGTTACGGATGACGCGCAGCATGTGGTCCCGATTGCGGGCATAGCCGTCGAACGGCCCCAATTCCGCCGCCATTTCCGCCGAGGTGGCGTAGGATTCTCCTGTCATCAGCGCGGTGAGGGCGCCACAGATCGCCAGCGCTTTGGGTGAATCGTAGGGGATGCCTTGCCGCATCAAGACTGTGCCCAAATTGGCATACCCCAGCCCCAGCGTCCTGAAGCTAAAGCTCTTTTCCGCGATCGATCGGCTCGGGAACGAGGCCATCAGCACGCTGATCTCTAGGACGATGGTCCAGAGCCGCACGCCATGTCGGAAGTCCTCCAGGTGAAACCGTCCCGCCTGGTCAAAGAATTGAGTCAGGTTCAACGAGGCCAGATTACAGGCCGTGTCATCCAAGAACATGTATTCGCTGCACGGATTCGAGGCGTTGATTCGGCCGTCTTCCGGGCACGTGTGCCATTCGTTGATGGTGGTGTCGTACTGGGTGCCAGGATCGGCGCAGATCCAGGCGGCCCAGGCGATGCGGTCCCAGAGTTCCCGGGCTTTGATGGTCTTGGTGGTCTTCCCATCCACGCGACGAGTCAGACGCCAGTCGCCATCCTTCTCCAAGGCCTCGAAGAATGCATTGGGAATGCGCACGCTGTTATTGGAGTTTTGCCCGGACACGGTGGAATAGGCGCGCCCATCCCAATTCGTGTCGTATTCGTGAAACGTAAAATGCGTAAAGCCGTCTTTGGCATAGGAGTACATCCGCTGTACGTACGCTTCGGGAATGGCCGCTTGGCGCGCCGTCCGGAGCGCGTCTTTGAGTGCGGGATTCTGCAGCGGATCGATCACGACGGTCGTCTGGCCCGATCCGTTCAGCACATGGCAGGATTTCAGCACCGCATTCAGCAGCCGCGCACAGGTTTTGGAGCCCGTGACCATCGCCGCGACTTTTTGCTCTTCGATCACTTTCCAATCGATAAATTCTTCGATGTCGGGATGGTCGAGATCCAAGCAGACCATCTTGGCCGCACGTCTGGTCGTCCCGCCGGACTTGATCGCGCCGGCGGCGCGGTCGCCGATCTTGAGGAAGGACATCAAGCCGGAGGATTTGCCCCCGCCGGACAGCGGCTCATTGTCTCCCCGCAGCTTGGAGAAATTCGTGCCCGTTCCCGAGCCGTATTTAAAGAGCCGGGCTTCCCGCACCCACAGGTCCATGATGCCGCCTTCGTTCACCAGGTCGTCTTCGATGGATTGAATGAAGCAGGCATGGGGCTGGGGGTGCTCGAAGGCATTCGTGGCCTTCATCATCTCTTTGGTGCTGGGGTCGACGTAATAATGGCCTTGCGCCGGGCCGGAGAGCCCATAGGCGAAATGGAGCCCCGTGTTGAACCACTGGGGAGAATTCGGCGCGCACATCTGGCGAGCCAGCATGTAGCACAGTTCATCGTAGAAGGCGGACGCATCTTCCTCGGTATCGAAGTAGTTGTAGCGTTGGCCCCACTGCGTCCAGCATCCCGCCAATCGGTGGAACACCTGCCGGGCATCCCGCTCGCCACCCAGTACGGGCTGCCCATCCGGTCCCTTGAGGGGACCCCCGTCGGGACCCGTCTGTGGGATCCCGGCCTTGCGGAAATATTTTTGGGCCAAAATGTCGATCGCCAATTGGGTCCAATGTTCCGGGACCGCGATGTCCTCCAATTTGAAGACGGTGGAGCCGTCGGGATTCTTAATCTCCGACGACCGTGACACAAACGTCATCCCCTCATAGGCACTCTGTCCGCGCTTGGTAAATCGACGGTCAATTCTCACAGCGATGCCCTCCGGTTAGGATCTGGATGAACGACAATGACAAACGTTTCGTGTTTCGATAGGAAGCGGTGTTCGATGGACGCATATCGACACTGGAGCCTCACGTGTACTCAAACCACCAAAAACCGTGAGAAATGGAAAGAGGACGCAATCTATAGCGATAGGCATTCTTTGTCAATACCAAATGTTGTGGTATGGCCTGTTAACTCTGATGACAACCTGTGAATTCTGAAAATCACCATATTTACGCGAGGAAGCAGCAGGAAACAGCAAGTTATCCACAGGGCGAGTCGGCTCGAACTGCGTCCTTATCTATAGGTGGTAGGGGCTTGGGGAGGTGAATGGATTTATTGGGGTGACTCAGCGTTCCCGTCTCGCTCAAGCCAGGCTTCGAACGGAAGTCCCCTACGAGTCTGAAAAATAGCCGAGATCAATCAGAGAATACTGCCGAAAATCCTGGCTAGCGACACCGGGTAAGCAGCCCCAATGTTGATTGGCGCAATGGCCCTCGGGTGGGACAGGGCACTCAGTGAGCCGAAGGATGGTGGGGATGGTGACTCGATAAGACCCACGAAGTCACTGCTCCAGGCTTAAAGTACGGGCACTGTGAACAGGAAGAACCACTGTGGGGTTGATCCAACCCCAATCCCACTCGCCAGCCCCGCGCCGCGAAATGGTTCCTGTGCTTTGAGGTATGTTCCCAGGATGCTCAAAATGGCCGTCCAGCGCGGCCGCAGCGAGTGAGGAGACGACGCGTACCCTGGCGGTACGTGGAGTCTCCGAGCGATGCGAGAACAAAGCTGGCGGCCATTTTCAGCATCCTACCTAGACGTTGAAGCGGAAGTGCATGACGTCGCCGTCCTGCACCACATACTCCTTGCCTTCCAGCCGCATCTTGCCTTTTTCCTTCGCGCCCGCCTCGCCCTTGCAGGCGATGAAGTCGTCGTAGCCGATGACTTCCGCGCGAATGAAGCCCTTTTCAAAATCGCCATGGATGACGCCCGCAGCCTGCGGAGCGGTATCGCCGATATGGATGGTCCAGGCGCGGACTTCCTTCACCCCGGCGGTAAAGTAGGTCTGCAAGCCCAGCAGGGTGTAGGCCACGCGAATCAGGCGGTTGAGCCCCGGCTCGGCCAGGCCGACATCGGCCAAGAATTCTTTTTTCTCGTCGTCGGACAGCCCTGAAATTTCCGACTCCAGCGCGGCGCAAATAGCCACCACCGGCGCCCCTTCGCGTGCGGCGAATTCTTCCATGCGCGTGAGTAAGGGATTATTGGTGAATCCCTTTTCCGCGACGTTGGCCACATACATGACAGGCTTGACGGTGAGCAGGCACAGCGGTTTCAACAGGGCGAGTTGCGCCGGATTCAACTGCATCATGCGCGCTGGTTTGCCTTGGTTCAGCACGGCCGTCACCTGATCCAGCAACTCGCCAAGCTTGGCGGCCTCTTTATCGCCGGAGCGGGCGGCCTTCAAGTTCCGCACCTGGGCTTTTTCCACTGTGGCCAGGTCCGCCAGCGCCAGTTCGGTGATGACGGTGGCAATGTCGGAAATCGGATCGACCTTGCCCGCCACGTGAATCACGTTGTCGTCCTCGAAACAGCGCACCACATTCACAATGCCATCGGTCTCACGAATGTTGGCAAGGAATTGGTTGCCTAACCCTTCACCTTTGGAGGCCCCAGCCACCAACCCGGCGATGTCTACGAACTCGGTGGTCGCATACTGCATCTTCTGCGGCTTGACGATGTCGGCCAGCGCCTGCATCCGCGCATCCGGCACTTCCACGATGCCGACGTTCGGCTCGATCGTGCAGAAGGGATAGTTCTCCGCTGCAATCCCCGACTTGGTGACCGCATTAAATAAGGTAGATTTGCCCACATTGGGCAGCCCGACGATTCCGCATTTCACACTCATAACAATCCCTTCACATTAATGGCCGTGCCGTTTAAGTTGTACCGTTTCCAACGCGCCTTCGAGGCTGAGGGGGGAAGGAAAAGGGGATTTCGCATTCTACGTTTTCAGGGTCCGTCCGGTCCACCCCTCCGTGCGCGCAGGCCACGCGCCCGCTAATCCCAGGAAATTTTGGTTATTTCGTGGGGGCGGCCTGAACGGGGGAGTGGAGAAGCGCGAATGGCGGATGGTGGGCAGGAAAGCGCGTAACTCGTTTTCCGGGGGAGTCTGCCTAAGAGACGAGCGACGCTTCAGGAACGATGAGCTAGGCGGACAGTGATGCGAGTATACCTGGTGCGAGGGTGTGTATTGTGTTCCCTGACCAAGAGCCCCGCTACGTGCAGCGAAATAGTGTTGGGCCGCTGTTCATCTCCCTGCAGCTAATCACCAATCTCCCAAGGTTCCCGGCGAACGAGTGCGAGAAGATCTCGGGAACCATGCACGACTCGAAGAATGAAGGCCTCGTTGTCCTGCAAGAGATAGACGATCCGGTATTTTCTGAAGATCAACTCTCGAAGGTCGGGGCGATTGAACTCTGGAACCATTTGACCGATCTGGGGCGTCTTGAGGAGAGTCTCGGCAGATTCAACGACACGATCCACGAAGGTGATCGCTATGGAGGACGGAGTCACGGGCGATATAGTCTTCGATATCCTGAAGATCGTGTTTGGCAGTCAGCGACCAGCGGACTTGCGCCATTGAGCAATTCTTTCTTTCAGCTCTTGCTGTGTGAGGACCCGTCCCTCCGCCACGTCCTGAAGGCCCTTCTCCACCTGCTGCTTAAAGAACAATTCCTCCATAATTCCACCTGTGGTCACATCGTCAGGCAGGTTTTTGATCATCTCTAGCGCCTCAGTTTTGGCCTTTGCCATGCGGGCCTCCTCTCAGCTGGTTCTGTCGGTTAGGCTATGCCCAGATGTCCGAAAAAGCAAGTTTGCCATGGCCTCGGCGAGACTCCCACACGCTGCGAAATGGTTCCTGGCACACTTTCATGAAAGGTAACGGCAAAGGGTGTCAAGGAAGGAGTGAATGGCTGATGGCCGATAGCGGAGGGCAAAAGCGTGAGGGGGTCGGCTGGTGTGCCGTGTGTGGCGTCTTCCTGCTTGAAGCAGACAAACCAGATCAACCCGGCAAACGACGAATCGGAGGGCGGAGTAGTCAGGCGAGTGTATCTTGGGCCTGGGGGTGTTTTGTGTGTTGCGTTCGTCAAACTGAACGAACCAAAGAAACTAGATGATCAGATCCTCGCCACGCGCCGTGAGGTGAGTTCTGACGCCATTTGTTTTCTGCGGATGTGAGGGAGGAGTTCTAGAAACCAGAAAGGATTACCGGTAGGCGAACACGTCCATCTGAATCGACTTGATAGGCGTACCTTCCCCCTGAACCATACGCCGAACTCGCTCGGTGGCGTCTCGGCTGAACACGGGTTCGCCGCAATGGAGACAGACCGTCGCGGGAATCTGCTCAACCCGCACGGGCTTGCCCTCGATATCGAAGACCTCGCTGACCAGTGCTTGACGGCTCTCAGTCTTCCCACACACATGACAGCGAAACATAACTACCTCCGTCTGGTGTAATCATACCACTCTAAGGGGTTTGGCTCATAGATCGTGATGATTTTTAGCAGGTCAGAATCGACGTGGGATGTTTGAATATGCAACGGACGACCGGTTGCGGTGAATCCGAGCAGCAGGCTGCTGGGCGCATATTTGTCATCGGGATAGTCCTCAATGATTTTGGCTTGCGCTCCGGCCTGTCGGATGTCGGCATCGCTGATATTTCGCTCAATGGCGCGCTTAAAGGCATGCCGGCTGAATTCAAAATCTCCAGCGGAGAGTTGTCGGCGAATGTCGTCCAGTGTGTTCATTGAATGGGGGTAGCGCGACTATAGCGGATACCCTCGTTCAGCACAACACGAGCGGTCCAAGATTTAGGATCTGCGCGTAGGGAACACACTGTGACTAGCCAATATAGACAAAATAGCTAAATTGGTTATAATCTGAATGCCTAGACAAGGAGGCTCGCGATGTCCAAATTGACGTTTAGAAATAGCCAGGGTGAACTCGTCGATATTCCGTCGGTTGCCGCCACGAAAGCGAAGAACGAGTTCGGTGCGATTCTGGAGCAAGCTAATCATGGTGGCGCGGTGGCGATTATGCGTCACGATGTTCCCAAAGCCGTATTGTTGTCCTATGAGGAGTTCGTCTCGTTGGTGAAGGTGCGCTCCCATACGCTGGACGATCTCGGCGGAGCGTTCGAGCCGTTGCTGGCGAGCATGCAGACACCGAAAGCCAGAAAGGGTGTGGACGCCGCGTTCAAGGCGTCGCCAGCCGAGCTCGGACAGGCCGTCGTCAAGGCCGCACGGAACAATCGCTCACCCCTGCGCAAGCGCGCTCGCCGAGGTCCCACCACCGGCCCGTTGAAATGAGTGTCCACCGGGCACCGCGTATTCACGTGCTGGCCGGTGTTAATGGCGCAGGCAAGAGCAGCATCGGCGGAGCAGCCATTCGCCAGCACGGGGGCGTGTACTTCAATCCGGATGAGGCCGCGCGTGCAGTAATGGCGGCGAATCCCACGCTGACTCAAGCCGACGCCAACAGTGCGGCCTGGCAGGCGGGCGTGAGGTTGCTCAAGCAAGCCATCGAGACGCGTCTCGACTTTGTGTTCGAGACCACGCTTGGTGGGAATACCATCACACATCTCCTTGCAGAGGCCGCCTCTCAAGGCTTCGAGGTACATGTGTGGTACGCGGGCCTTTCCAGTCCGGAACTCCACATCGCGCGTGTGCAGTCCAGGGTCCGCCGAGGCGGCCATGACATTCCCGCAGCACAGATCCACCGGCGCTACGACCATAGCCGACTCAACCTCATCGAACTCCTGCCCCACCTCGCCACCTTGCGGGTGTACGACAATAGCGTGGAGGGGGACCCTGCTGCAGGCCAAATACCGAAGCCTACACTGGTGCTGCAGATGAAGCAGGGAAAGATCTGTCATCCGTCAGATCTCGCCCACACGCCGAACTGGGCGAAGCCGATCGTGGCTGCTGCCCTGAAGTTGAGTCTGCCCTGAAGCCTTGCGGGCATGACCCGCTCACACACTCGCTGGGTTACCCACCTTCACGCGCATGCGTCGGCCAGAAGGACGTGCAGACAGGAAAAAAGCGAATGACGCATCGCCTGGCAGGCTGCGGAAACACTATGTTGGCTAGCGAGTCTTTCGATGGTCCGTATGTGTAGGACAACAAGAACATTGTAGGCAGGATGTCTCAAACAGGCTGTCCTCTTCGTGTCGTTTGTGAAGCGCATTTCGTTCCGGGTTTGAGCGTTTCACGCTTCACGCGCGACACTTCACGATCTGCCGGCGTTTCATGGGTGTCGAGAGCAAGACTGGCGGCCTGTTTCAGCATCCTGCGAGAAGGCGATGGCGAAAGCGTGAAGGGAAAGCCTGATGTGTCGCGTGGGTTTTATCTCCCTGCTTGAAGCAGACAAACCAGATCAACCCGACGAACGACGAATCGGAAGACGGCGTGGTCAGGCGAGTGTCTCTGGTGCGAGGGTGTATTTTGTGTGGTGCGGTCGTCGAACCAAATAAACCAGAAAAACTAGATGAATCAGATCTGGGCCACGCACCGAAAAATATTGCATTACAAGACCTGACCCTCACTCTCCGCCGTGTTGAACATGCGAAGGAGCCGAGGCCTGGTCACCGGGCGTTGTATCGCCGCGGCGACCCGCGAGCCTCTTCGGGAACAGTCGATGACATTGGGCTCACTACCCGCTCCATGCCTCGTCAATCCAGCAGGAACGTCACCTTCAGGTCCACGCGATACAAGGCCACCGTGCCGTTGTCGATCACCACATGTTGCTCCTTCACCCAAGCCGATTTGATATTGTGCACGGTCTTGCTTGCCCGGGCGATCCCGTTCTGAATGGCATCTTCGAAACTCTTCGGCGATTCGGAACTCAACTCAATGATTTTTGCCACGGACATGGGACTCCTCCTTTGTTGCGGATAAAGAAACAGGGACATTCTACTTTTCCGGGGTCGGCCTGATCCATCCCAGCTTGTTCCGGCCGAGATAACCCTAGACGGGCTCGGACTCCACGCAACTATTTAGTACCGAAGAATACGCTTTTCACCACGAGAAATCATCCCGGTGAGGGCAATCGCGCGTGAGGCGTAAACCCTCGTCTTCTCTATTTCCTCCTGTGGAAGGACACCCAGGGTGGTCCAACTGCGGCCGTCGAGCGAGCACGTTCCCAATAATGGTCCCTCCAAGCGTGCTCGTTTCCCTTGCTCGGCTTCTTAAGTGTCATGGCTACTTCTTCAAACCCGATGGTGTCGTTGACGAGATCCTGCAGGATTGTCTTGCCTACGGTGGTATCGCCTGCGAAATAGGCATTGAGTGCCTCGGTGAAGAGGGCCTCACAAAATCGAGGGTCGCGTTGCACGCATGCCGCTACAGTGTGTGTGAATTCCCGTGTGAGTGTCATGGTGCCTCCGTTCTGCATTATATCTTCTCCCTGCCCTTGCGACGGTGATAGTCGGTCCAACGCTCTTTCGCCCTCTCAATGGCGTATTGCTGCTTTTCAATGCGATGCTGAAGAGCGGGACACCGTGGCGGGTGGCGGCCAATCAGTCCGCTTGATTTTCAAGACAGTTGCTGACCCCATTGAGTGAGGTGCTGCTGCCGCCAGTTGATGTCTGCGGATGTGTGTGAGGGATTCTAGAAACCAGGAAAGGAATGCCGGTAGGCGAACACGTCCATCTGAATCGACTTGATAGGCTTCGCTTCCCCATGAACCATGCGCCGAACTCGCTCGGTGGCGTCTCGGCTGAACAGTGGTTCGCTGCAATGGAGACAGACCGTCGTGGGAATCTGCTCAACCCGCACGGGCTTGCCCTCGTTATCGAAGACCTTGCTGATCAGTTTTTGACGGCTCTCGGTTTTCCCACACACATGACCGCAAAACATAGCTACCTCCGTCTGGTGTAATCAGACCACTCTGCGGGAGCTGGCTCATAGATCGTCATGATCTTTAGCAGGTCGGAATCGACGTGGGATGCCTGAATAGGCAACGGACGACCGGTTGCTGAGAATCCGAGCAGCAGGCTGCTGGGCGAAGATTTGTCATCGGGGTCATCCTCAATGATTCTGGCTTGTGCTCCGGCCTGTTGGATGTCGGCATCGCGGATGTTTCGCTCAATGGCGCGTTTAACAGGCTGCGGAACAACTCGATTCCTGTTCAACACGGTGTCGTCACGTCATACGTCTCATCAATACCGTGGCAGCTCGCAGGATGCTCAAACAGGCCGTCCAGCAAGGCCGCAGCAAGCGAAGAGCTGACGCGTACCCTCGGGTACGTTGAGGGTCTGAACGAGGCGAGAGCGCCGCTGGCAGACTTTTTCACCATCCTGCGAGAGGTGATGGCAAGAGCGTGAAGGGAAAGCCTGGGGTGTTGTGTGTGTTTCGTCTTCCTGCTTGAAACAGACAAACCAGACCAATCCGGCAAGCGACGAACGACGAATCGGAGGATGGCGTGGTCAGGCGAGTGTATCTGGGCCAGGGTGTGTGTTGCGTTCGTCGAACCAAACAAGCCAAAGAAACTAGATGGACCAGATCGCCGCCATGCGCCGTAAATGCGTGATTACAAGACGCGACCTTTATGGTTTCCAGCTTCCGGTTCTCTTCCACCATCGCCCGCTCGGCCTCGGCCTCGATATCGCGCTGAATGGCGAGGGGCGGGAGTAAGGAGATGGGGTCATTGCTTGACCTTGCACCTCTCTTCCTCTTGGCTCCGCGTTCATGGCTCGCACCTTCGTGTGGAATATCCGGGCGTCCTCTCCCACCTCACCCCTCGCGGCAACGACAAGCAGACGATCTTTCACGACGAGACCGACCGGACGGATTTCTTGACACGGCTCAGGCGGGAGGTTCTCCTGCAGCAGCGCTGGCGCAGCGCAAAGTCAAGCAATGACCCCACCCGTGTTCACTGATATGCAAGACACAATATCTCTCTACAGCCTTCCGGCTTCAAGGAAACTGAAGTATCCAGTCCTGTTGAAGATGATGTGGTCCAGCAGCTCGATGCCTACGATCTCACCAGCCGCTTTGAGCTGGGCGGTGATGTTGATGTCGCTTTGCGACGGTTCAACGCCACCGCTGGGGTGATTGTGGGCGACGATGACAGCCGCAGCACGGTCGGAGAGTGCATCCGCGAAGACTTCGCGCGGATGAACGGGGCTGCGGTCAATCAGGCCGATCGACACCACGCGGATGTTCAGAATCTCGTTCGCGCCGTTGATGCTGGCGCAAAGGAAATGCTCCTGCTTGCGGTCAGCGTAGTGGCGAACATGCGGGAGCAGGTCTGCAGGGGTTTCAATCTTTGCGCCTTCCGGTTTGATGCGACGCCGGGCGAACTCGATGGCAGCGAGAATGAGTGTCGCCTTGGCATCGCCGACACCCGCGAACTGCGAGAGGTCTTCGGCCTTCACATCCAGCCCCTTCTCGTCGATGAGCCGCGCCAGCTTGGAGGCGAGGGTCATCACGTCCATGCCGGGCGTGCCTTTGCCGAGGAGCACGGCGAGCAGTTCCTGGTCGCTCAATGCCTTCGCACCTTTGCGCAGGAGCTTCTCGCGAGGACGGTCGGCTTCGGGGATGTCGTGGATTGTCTTGCTCATGACCTCAGGCAGCGAAGGACAAATGGGTTTGGATGACGGTCACGGCCATGATGTCGAAGATGCCGCCGGTGTCGGTGTATTTCGGGTCGGCGAGTTCATCGTAACGTCCGCGTGCATCGTAGGTCGTCTGGATGTCCCCGTTCACCTGTCCGCGATACGGGCCTTCGAGATAAATGCGGTCATCGCGATGCGCTTGGACGGTGGTGCGGATGGCCGGGTCGGCGATCTTCTCTTCCGTCACCTGTTTGATGTAGAGCGCCTCCTCGTCGGTGATGTCGAACTTGGCGCGAATCTGCGCGATCACGTCCTGCACGGACACCTTCACCGGCACCGGGCCTGCGCTTCCTTTTCCCTTGCCCGGCTGGAGCTTCACCGGGCCACCGCTGGTCATCACTCCCTGATACTGCACCGCCGCCTTCGTGACCATGGTGGCGCGAATCTGCCTCATCAGTTCGGACACGGTCCCGACCTTGATGAGCTGCGGGCCGACCCATTCAGCGAAGGTGACGAACTCCTGAATCTCCGGCGGGTAGGTGAAGAAGCAGGTGAGGAAATGGAAGCTCTTCACGAAGCGAGCCAGCAGATAGACGAACGCCTTACGCTCTTCCCAATCGGTGATCTGCGCCTGAAAACGCGTCCGCAAGGCATTCACCTGGAATTGCACCTGCGCGTCCGTCCCGCTTTTGAGCAGCGCGAGTACCTCGGCGGCGTCCTTCTGGGTGAAGACGCCTACAGCGAGAATCTCCGTGTGCAGCTTTGGGCAGGTTTCTTTATCCGGTTCCTCCGGCTCGAACGGCGTGCCCTTTCGATACTTTGCGAAGGCTTTCAGGATTTGCTTCGCGTTGTTGGTGAAGTCCACGACCACGACATCTTTCTTGCCGTGGTAGCAGCGGTTCAGTCGTGAAACTGTCTGCACTGCGTTGCGGTCGATGACCGGCTTGTCGAGGAACATGCCCGCGAGCAATGGCTGGTCGAAGCCTGTCTGAAATTTGTTCGCGACCACCATGATCCGGTAATCGTCGCCCTCGAAGCGGTCTTCGATCAATTCGCCCGTCTGCAACTCATTCACAGCATGTTCGCTGATGGCCGCGTTCGTCTCCGGGTGGACGAAATCCGAGAAGGCATACAGGACCTTGTAGTCGGCACCCCGCTCCTTGAGCTTCTCCTTGATGATGTTGAAATACCTCAGCCCTGCCACGCGCGACGACGTCACAATCATCGCCTTCGCGCGTCCGCCGATGAGCGGCTTCACGTCTTTCTCGAAAATGCGCAGCATCACCTCGGCCTTGTATTGGATCAGCCCGTCGTCCTGAAACGCCACATTCTGGAGCGCCTTGGACACAACGCCCTTGGGGTAGAGTTTCTCCTCGTCCGGCTGCGGGACGATGGGGCAATGCAGGTTATAGAGCGTCTTATAGGAAATGATGCTCGCCGCCACGTCCACGATGTAGCCCTCGGCGATGGCCTCCGCTTCAGTGTAGCTGTCAAACGGCTTGCCAAACATCGATACGGTAGCGGGTGCCGGTGTGGCGGTGAAGGCGACGAATAACTGATTCAGGTCATGCTCGCGGATGACCTTGGCAATCTGCTCTTCGAGATCCTCGTCGGGAGCTTCTTCGTCCGGCTCGCCCTCCTTGCGGAACGGCAGGCGAATGGCCGCGCCCATCTGGCCCTCCTGCGAACGGTGGGCTTCATCAATTAAGAACGCCACCCGCAGCTTCTTCAATTCCGGATTCTTCTGAATCTCCTCCAGCACCCAGGCAAACTTCTGCTGCGTGGTGACAATGATGGATTTCCGCTCCTTGAGGAAACGCGGCAGGTCGTCGGCCTTTTTCGCGATGCCCACCACGTCCTTGAGGTGGGTGAACTTGTCGATGTCCTCCCGGATGTTCGTGTCGAGCGATTTGCGATCCGTGAGGATGAAGGTGATGTCCACCAACTTCTCATTCGTGCCAGGCTTAAAGAGGCTGTGCAACCGGTCGGCTAGCCAGCAGATAGAGAGCGTCTTGCCGCTGCCGGCGGAATGGTCGGCCAGATACTTTTTGCCGATGTCGCCCGCCCTGACGAAGTGGGCCGTGATGTCTTCCGCCAGCCGCCGCACCAGTCGGCTTTGGTGATACCGCGGGAAGATGGTGGAGGCCGGACGCGCCGGTTTGTCGGCCTCGGCTTCACGCTCGGGCACGCGCACGAGGAAGAACGACAACGCCTCCAGCAATTGCTCCTGCGACAGCACCTCGCGGTAAAGGAACTCGACCGGATACTCGTTCGGG
>CXWL01003097.1_pt1 | contig 26524 bp, 19 predicted proteins | sample 590931 | NCBI WGS metagenome assembly CXWL01 (sample SAMEA3498368, study PRJEB10139) | groundwater metagenome | biome: water well; material: biofilm material | place: Germany | collected 2015-04-27 | reverse complement strand
CGTCACTGACATAATCCGCAATTTTGTTGCCGCGAATTTTGCCCTCACTGCCTGCATGTCCGCGCAAACTTAAGGCGGTGACGTGATAACCCTGCTCTGCAAAGTAGGGCAGGAAGAACTCGTCCCAACACCACGAGCCATGCCACATGCCGTGGATGAAGAGCAGGGGTGTTTTGTGAGTCTGGGTCTTCGGCGTGCGGGTGATGGTTTCGAGTTTCATGGGTTCTCCTTGTTTGCGGGCGAGTTCGAGAAGATTTAGTTCATAATTCCCATTGTAATAGACCTGCGAGATTTTCAAAATCTCGCAGGTCTAAAAAGGTGACCGTCAATTTGGTTATCACTGAAACGTAATCTCTTCCACGCGCCAGCTTTCTTCGTTCATCAACTTCTTCAATCTTTCCAATAGCTCGGGACAGATGCGGGTGGTGTCGTTGGGGAAGTCGATCAGATGTCCCCTGCTGTTTTCGAAAATTTGAAAACTAAATTTATCGCGGCCATGATACGAGATGAGCGTGCCGTACAGGGTCTTGATGCGACGCTTGTCGCGTTCCTTGTCACCTGTGGGCCTGAGCATCACCGTGATCTGCTGCGGTGGATGTTCCTTGTCCTTGTCCTCTTTTGCCAGCGGCATGTACATGGATTGAAGAACCGCTTCGTGCCGGTCTTCGGCCTGATCCAGCTCTTCGACAGTTGCCAACGCTGTCACAGCGCGAGTCACCAGCGGCGGAGTCACTTCTTCATTCTTCTTGAACTTCGGCTCGGGCTTTGCGGCCACGGCGGCTTCATCGAAGGACGGCTGCCATTCACTGTCCCAGCCATCGGGGAAGTTATCGGGTGGGGGTGGCGCAGTATCATCAAGAGCGTATGCAGGTTCAAGCTCGGCGACTTGCGGAATGCTGACTCGCTGACTCGCTGACTCGTTTGGCGGTTGAGTCGCTTTTTGGACGGGAACCCCCTTCGGGGAGGATACAACTGTCGGCTTAGTGGGAGGCGCAGCAGGGCGGCGGGGAGAGTCAGACTCTGCGCGCGGGAGCAAAGGCTTGGGAGTCGAATCCTGTTTGGCGTACGGGTCATTCACTGCGGTTGTCATTTTTATTTCTGTGCGAATCGTATCCACCAAAATTTTGGGCGGCGGGTTGCCCTGGTCGACCTTGCCTTCGACGATGATGATCTGCCCGATGGTCATGCCGTCGCGGAATTTTTCCCAGGTTTTGGGGAAGAGCACGAGTTCGATGTTGCCTTGAATGTCTTCGATGGTGACGAAGCCCATGGGCTTGCCAGTTTTTGTGGTGTAGGGGCGCACAATGTTGATCAGCCCTGCCACGCGCACTTTTTCTTCGTGGCTGGCTTCGGAGAGCTGCCCCGAAAAATAGCTGACGATGTGCGCGAGCTGGGTTTGGAATTCGTTGAGCGGATGGTCGGAGATGTACAGCCCGATGAGTTCACGCTCCCAATTGAGCATGTCGCGCTTTTCCACATCTTTTACTTCGGGCAATTGGATATCTTCAACGATGCCTGTGGCTGCGCCAAAGAGGCTCATTTGCCCCGCATCTGCGGCGCGGAAGTGATTGCTGCTGATGGCGACGATGCGGTCGAGCGAGCCGAGCATGGATGCGCGGTTGCCGAACTGGTCGAGCGCGCCCACTTTGACGAGACATTCGAGCGAGCGTTTGCCGACGGCGCGTAAGTCTACGCGGCGGGCGAAGTCGTTCAGGTCGATGAACTTGCCTTCATTGCGCGCTTCCACAATGATCTCCACCGCGTTCTCGCTGACGTTTTTTATCGCACCTAATCCAAAGCGGATGCTGGGGATTTTTTTGCTTTCGCTTGAGGCGGCGTCCCCGCCGCCGGGGACGGCGGCTTGAGCGGTGTCGACATCTTCAATTGCAAAATCCCACATCGAAGCGTTGATGTCCGGCGCAAGCACGGGCACGCCCATGGCGCGCGCATCTGCAACGTAGAGCGCCACCTTTTCAGTCTGTCCCGCCGAAGCCGACATGAGCGCGGCCATGTATTCGGCTGGGTAATGGGCTTTGAGATACGCGGTTTGCACGGCGATGACGCCGTAGTCTGCCGCATGGCTGTTGTGAACGAGAATATCGTTCGCAATGAAGTTATGGGTATCTTCGATTTCGAGATCGTAGGTTTGTTTCTCACCGATGTATTCGATGAAGGCGATGCGATCCCAATACAGGTCGCTTTCAGCATAGCGTTTGATGTTGGGATCGTCGAAATAATTGCCCAATCTTTGCAAAGTGGCTCTTCCGAATCCAACCTTGCCCGCGGAGTTGGTGGGAGAAAATTCACGCGGAGCTATGCCTGTGGTCGCCGTAATTTCCTTCCATGTAAGACCCGATTGATCTTTTGCCGTGCGAATATATTCTTTGACGGCAGTGGGTACGATATCCCTTGTGCCCACTGCAACGGGCGGAATGGATACCGTTAATTCATCCAGCGCCTGTCTGCGTTTTTGGCTGACGGAATAGCAGCCGATCTGTTCTTTGAAGGTGTTGGTATTTTCATAGCCAGTGACAAAGACTTGATAGCCAATACGGCCTTCTTTGTATGGAAACTCCACAGTCCGCAGGCGGCTGATAATGCCAAAGCGAAGCAGTAAATGTTGAAGTTGTTGAGCCATGCGTTGGGATGCGGTGGCGTAATACAAGCTGCGTCCGCGCACATCCACATGACCGTCTCCATCCCACATGCGGCTAATCATCAGGCCGATCTGGCGGTTGGTCAATTCAAAAACAGGCGCAGGGATTTCTTTCGTACGTGCGTTCTTGCCGAGCATGTCCAATTCGCGTGCCCACGAGAAAATGCCAAGCTCATAGCTTTTGTCTGCGCGGGCGGCATAAATGGAGTATGTGCCTTTGTGCATGGCTATTGTGCATCGAACATTCTCAAATGAATTTGCAGCCTGTACAAAATCGTTGACCTGCTCCATATCCTGATTGTAGTAATACACGGAGTGAGGATGGCACAGGTTTCCTTCCGCCAACAGGTGACCGAGGGCTATGGCTTCATGATCGGGCCACTCATTTTTCCCTTCCACTGGGATGATGCGCGGAACGGCAATGAATTCATCTGGCTGTAATTCTTCCAAATTGCGCCAACCATTGTAGGAATAGAAGGGATGATTGCCAGTCGCTTCGATGGTGCGTCCCAATGTGGTGGTGAGACGAAATATAGGTTTAATGCCGTTCTCCATCACTTTTGTGACGGGCTGGTTCTTTAATTTGAGCGAGGAAATATCGCAGGAGAGAGTCTTTTGAATCTCTGCAATGCCGCGATATAAATCTTCAACTTTTACGAGGCGGCCTGTGGCTGAGTCCAACACTTCCACATTGCCAGGCAAACATTTATTAAATCCATACCTTGCGAACTCTTCCCAATCCATATAGATTGCATCCGCGATGGATTGGTCCATGCCTTTTTCAACGGCGCCCTTCACGAACTTGGCGCGGTGTTTATCGATGTCTTCTTTTTTCTTCTTTGAGATGGCCTTGCGCAATTCATCTGATTCGGATGGCGTGTAACCCGCAAGTTCCACGGCGGCGCGCATGAGTTGTTCCTGATAGACAGGAATGCCGTAGGTATCTTTGAAGATCGGCTCCATGGCAGGGTGGCGATATTCCACTTCCGCTTCACCGTGCATACGCGCGATGTAATCGGGGATGAAGGCCATTGGGCCAGGGCGATACAACGCGACCATCGCGATGATGTTATCCAAAGTCTTTGGTTTCATCTGGACGATCCAGCGGGTCATGCCTCCGCCTTCGATTTGGAATAGGCCAGCCGTTTGCCCGCTGCCCATTAATTCAAATGACTTCGCATCATTAAGCGGGATGTTGCTCAGGTCAAACTTGATGCCGTGACGTTTCTCGATCATGTCACAGGCGCGCGCCATCACGGTCAGCGTGATGAGGCCGAGGAAGTCCACCTTCAACATGCCGAGCGAATCGAGAATACCCATTTCAAACTGGGTCACCGATTTGATCGGCGTTACTTCCGAATTGGAGGTTGGGCGGTGGAGCGGCAGATAATCCATGATCGGTTTATCCGAGATCACCACGCCTGCGGCATGTGTGCCCGCGTTGCGCACCGTCCCCTCCATTTTTGTGGCGATGTCGATCACTTCGCGCATTTTCGCGTCGCTATCATAGATGGCTTTGAATTCCTTAACTGCCAGCGCATCTTCCATCGAAGAGCCGCCTGAAATGAATGGAACCAATTTGGCAACGCGGTCCACTTCAGGCAATGGAATTTCCATCACACGCGCCACGTCACGAATGGCGGCCTTGGTTCCCATCGTTCCGAAAGTGATGATCTGCGCCACCTTGTCATCGCCGTATTTCTGCGCACAATATTCCAGCATTTTAGAGCGGCGGTCATCGCGGAAGTCGAGATCGATATCGGGCATCGAGATACGGCCCGGATTCAAAAAGCGTTCAAAGATAAGCGCATGTTCGAGCGGATCCACCATCGTAATCTCGAGCGTGTATGCGATGATCGAACCCGCCGCCGAACCGCGCGCGTTGTACCAGATTTCATTTTCGCGGGCGAAGCGGCACAGGTCCCACACGATCAGGAAGTAGGCGTCGAATCCCATGCTGTGGACGACGCTTAATTCGTAATCGAGTCTTTCTTTAACCTGTTGGCTGGTTGCTTCTTCCTTGTATCTTTTCTCAGCCCCAGCCTCGCAAAGCGCGCGCAGGTAGGTTTCCCCCGTGTGCCCATCAGGGACAGTGAACTCGGGCAGGTGATAGCCCTTGAATCCGAGGTCTACGTTACAGCGCTCTGCGATGAGCAAGGTATTCGAAAGCGAGGAGGGAATCTCCGCGAAAAGTTTGTTCATGTCCGCAGGCGAGCGCAGGAAGTAGGAATCATCTGTCATGCGCATACGGTCAGGGTCATTCACGGTGGAGTTGGTCTGGATCGCGAGCAGAATATCCTGCAAACGCGCATCCTCTTGATTCACATAATGCACGTCATTGGTGGCGATGTAATTCGCCTCGTAGCGCGCGCCCATCTCCAGCAGTTTTTTGTTTAAGTCGGTGATCTCTTTGATTTTGTGCTGCTGTAATTCAACAAAGAAGTTATCCTTGCCGAAGACATCGTAGTACCAGTTCATGCGGCGCACGGCTTCTTCAGGGTTGTCGTTCAACAGCGCGCGCGGAATCTCCGCCGACATACAGCCTGAAGTACAGATCAATCCCTCGGAATGTGCGGCCAGAAACTCACGGTCGATGCGCGGATAATAATAGAAGCCTTCCAANNGGCTTGATCCCCTCCGCTTTGGCGGCTTTGTAAAAATCGATCACCCCGAACATGGTGCCGTGGTCGGTGATGGCAACATGTTTCATGTCCAGCTCTTTGACGCGTTGAACCAGCTTCTTGATATTCGAGAAGCCGTCGAGCAGGGAATATTCAGTGTGGACGTGTAAGTGGGCGAAGGACATGGTTGGTTGGATAGTCAACCGTCGGGTAGTCGAATGCTCTGGCTGATGTGACTAAAGACGATAGGACTAATTTGGATTATAGCACGCATGTTCAAGAATCCACGGGACGGAAGGCTTAAAAGATTCATTTAACGGATAAAATACAATATGAATAAATTTATTTTTGTTTCGTCCGCATAATTTATTGGATAGGCCAGACAAGAATGTACCCCATCCCCGTCAGTAAAACAAAGATCATCCCGCCGCGCCGCCGCGATGAACTGCTCGCGCGCAAACGCCTGTTGGATATGTTGTTCGATGCGCTCGATAAAAAACTCGCGCTTGTTTCTGCCCCCGCAGGGTACGGTAAAACCTCCCTGTTGATAGACCTTGTTAATCAAAGTGAACTGCCGTGCTGCTGGCTTGCGCTCGATGAACTGGATCGTAATCCCCAGCGCTTTGCCGCGTATTTTATTGCCGCATTAACCGAGCGCTTCCCGGAATTTGGCGCCCAGTCTAAAAATGTGCTGGAGAACATGTCTGCATTCGAGCAGGATATGGAACGCCTGCTGGTGACGATCTGCAACGAGATGATGGACACCATCCGCGAGCATTTCATTTTTATCCTGGATGATTTCCATTTGCTGGATGGCGTCCAGCCCATTCAAAACTTCATCAACCGTTTCCTCCAACTCATGGATGAGAATTGCCACCTGGTCGTCTCTTCGCGCATCCTCACCAGCCTGAACGATCTGCCCCTGCTTGCGGCCCGCGAACAGGTCAGTGGCCTGAGTTTTTCAGACCTTGCCTTTCAGCCGCAGGAATTGCAAGCCTTGCTCGCTCAGAATAACAAACTGCAAATCTCCGATGAACAAGCCGGCCAATTGATCGCAGAAACGGAGGGGTGGATTACAGGTCTGCAATTCTCAGGGTCAGATACCCTGCCCAGAAACTCAACCCGCCTTGCCGGGGATGACGATGCAGCCTTATTTGAATATCTCGGCCAGCAAGTGCTCGACCGCCAGCCCCAGGATTTGCAGGAATTTATTTTACGCACCGCACTCTTTGAAGAATTCGATGCATCCATCTGCGAAATGGTGTTGTCTGCGTTTTATCCCGAAAAACAGGATTGGCAAAAATGGATCAAGGCCATCTCCAACAACAACCTGTTCGCCCTGCCCGTCGGCGCGGATGGAAGATGGCTGCGCTATCATCACCTCTTTCGCGATTTTATTCGCGCACGCTTCGAGCGCGAACGTCCGCAGGAAGTGCCGCCGATGCTCTCCCGACTCGAGTCTGCCTATGAAACGCTGGGCGAATGGGAAAAGGCGCATTACATTTGCAAAAAATTGGATGATGCCAACCTGCTGGCAGAGATGATCGAACGCTCTTCGACGCCCATGTTCCAACGCGCCATTGTCACCCTGGAAACCTGGCTCAACGAACTGCCTCCATCCATTTTGCGGAATCGACCGGGCTTGCTATCCATTCGCGGCAACATTATCTGCACAAAAGGAGACGTGCGCGAAGGGCTGGATTTGTTGAACAAGGCCGAACATATCTACCGCGAGGAAAAGAACGCCTCCGGTCTTAACCTGGCGCTTGTCCGCCGCGCGACAGCTTATCGCTATCTTGGAGATTACACCGCATCCCTGCGGGATGCAGAGGAAGTGATTGCATCCACCGAAACAAGCGATGAAATGCAGCTCCTTTATGCCGATGCCTTGCGCCTCAAGGGATTGGTGTTATATCGCCTGGGGAAAGTGCGCCAGTCCATCCCATTCCTGGAGCGTTCGCTGGAGCTATTTCAACGAAGTGAAAAAAACAGCGTCCCCATCCTGTTGATGGATACTGGAATGGCGTATCGCGCCATGGGAAATTTTGAAGATGCCCGCAATTCGTATGAAAAAGCCCTGCAAATCTGGCGGCAAAGCGGAAATCTTCCCTGGCAGGCCAGCCTCTTGAACAACATGGGGGTTATGTATCACGTTCAGGGTGAATACGAAAAAGCAGCATTTGCCTTTGAAGAAGGGTTGCTCTGTGCCCAGCGCAGCCGCTATGCCCGCCTTGATATTTTGATCTCGATCGGGCTTGGCGACTTGTTTGCTGAATTGGAAGATTTCAGCAGGGCAGAGCAGAATTACCAATATGCATCCGATGCCATTCAAGGGATGGATGATCGTTTCCTGTCCTACTCGATAACCTTTGCAAAAATAAACCTGGCTTTATTAAAAAGGGAGGCAGGTACCGCGCGGACCATTCTCGAAGATGTGACAAAGCCAATAAAGAATAACAAGTCGAATTACGAAAACGGCTTTTTTAGTTTGTTGTATGGGCGCTTTTACTTGTTGAACGAAGAGCCTCACAAGGCCGCGCAGGAGTTAAAAAAAGCCGAAGAACATTTTTTGGAAGACAGCCGCGACCAGGAAGTGGCAGTCACTCGTCTGTGGTATGCCGCCGCCTCCTGCCAGAAGGGAGATTATGCCGAAGCGGCGGAGATTATTAAAAACCTGTACGGGGATCGGGGGCAAATATCCCATGCGGTTTTGATTGCCGTCCACCAGGCCCGCAGTTGGTTGGACAGCCTGCAAAAAAAACCTGAAATTGCCCCTATCATCCGTCGCCTGTTTACACAGTCAGATCGTCGCGTAGATGGAATGCCGGATATCCGCCGTCAATTGCGGCGGCAGGCTCGCGTTGTGCAGGCGCCCATCCCGCACATCACCATTCAAGCTTTTGGCGAGGCAGTCGTCAGTTTGGGTGGACAGCCGCTCACCTTGTCCGACTGGCAGACCCAGGCCGCTCGGGATCTCTTCTTTTATTTTTTGACCACAACCAGACCCATCACTAAGGAACAAATTGGCGAAATATTTTGGCAGAACGTGGACGAGCCTGCCAAAATAAAGCTGAGATTTAAGAATGAAATTTACCGCCTGCGCAAGGCGGTGGGGCAGGAAGCGATCACTTACAAGGATATTTACTATTCCTTCAACCGTAAGCTGGATTATGAATACGATGTNNATCGAATTTTTCCAAAAAGCTGTCGACCTGGTCAGGGGGCCGTATCTCAAAGATATGTATGCAGATTGGGCCACCCCCGATCGCGAACGCTTGAACCAGATGTATCTCAGCGCCCTAGCCGCATTGGGGAATTTATATCAAACCATGGCCCAGTTCGAAAAAGCCCTGGAAATTTGCCAGAGCGCCATTTCGTACGACCCTTCTTTTGAATCTGCTTACCAGATCATGATGCAGGTGTACCACCGCCTCGGCGATCAAACCTCTGTCAGAAAAAAGTATCAGGCCTGTGTCGAAGCCATGCAGCGGCAGTTTGGGATGCCCCCTTCCGCCGAAACTGAGGAGCTTTATCGGCGTTTGACCAGCTAAATCAATTAAGTCCTGTTTACAAAAACCAATGGTTTTCACAGAAAAGGCCTAAAAAACCGTGATAATTCGTGGAAAGTAGCCCGACCTGCCCCAAATTGATGTTTTGGCGGTGGGTCGGGCATAGTTTTTTGAGCCTGTTTTAAAGCCTGGGTATGTGTATCTTAAGTGCATTGGAGTTCCATTCGCAAGTTGTTCAAACAGGAGTTTCCCATGCAAAACACACTTAACCTCGTCATCGTGTCCTTTTCCAAAATCAACCGCCAGCACATTCAACTCTTCTTTCTGGCGCTCTCTCTGGCTATGCTGGTTGTAGGCGTTGGCGCGCCTGAAGATAGCGGCGGGAGCACTCGGTAGTGATTTTGGCCCTCGCAGTTCTTGCGGGGCTGCTGGCTGGTTTGGGATGGGCGCGTTGGCGCGGCCACCCATACCAGCCGCCGGATCTGAAATATCTCTGGCTGGTATTTGCAGGTTTTCTACCTCAGTTTATCGCATTTTACCTGCCGGGCAGCCGCCCAAATATTCCAGAGTACTGGCTGAACTACTTTTTACCGCTTTCCCAATCTTTGCTTTTGGCCTTCGCCTGGTTGAACCGCCACCAGCCCGGGATGATGATCCTGCTTGTTGGAACAGCGCTCAACTTCACAGTCATAACAGCGAACGGCGGGTTTATGCCCATCAGCCCGCAAGCCGCCAGTCACCTGGTTTCGCAAGCCGCGCTGGAGGATATCCAGCCTGGTGACCGCTTCGGCACAAAGGACATTCTCCTCCGCCCGCAGGATACCCGCTTCGAATGGCTTGCGGATCGGTTCCTACCCCCGGCCTGGTCTGCCTACCAGGTGGCATTCAGCCTGGGTGACGTATTCATCGCCATTGGCATTTTCTGGCTGCTAGCCCGCCAGGAAAATGTTCAGAAAAATTTATATCTACAAGGTAGAGCAATATGATCTCAACACTTATGTACCAACCTCAGATACGAATGAGCGTTAAACCGGCGCCAAAATCAAATGAAGGGTTGAGCCGCATCTTTGCCGCCGCCATTGTCAACCGCCAATTCTGCCAAATGCTCCTCCAGGACCCCCACACCGCCCTGCAAAAGGGATACCTCGGCGAAACCTTCTCGCTCAGCAAGGAAGACCTGGATGTGATCGTTTCGATCCGCGCCGAATCTCTCTCTGATTTCGCAAGGCAATACAGGGACCTTACCAATCAGTAACCAGCGGTATTCACCAGCCATGCACCCAGACATTCTATTAAAGAACCTCCCCAGCGCCGAACAAAGGCTGGATGCTATATTTCGCGCCTTCAACGGCCTGATGTTAGTGTTGGACAATAACGGAAAGATACTGGACTATAAAGCCGGCAACGGTCCCCAACTGCAAAATTACAATCAAAAAAAAACTTCCGCCAAATTTCAAGACTTTGTGCCCGCAGAAGCCTGGCAGAAATACAAGAACGCGCTCCGTGAACTCCATAACGGCAGCAAAATGGTCTTGTTCGAATACATGCTCGAAGCGCTCAAGGGTAAGTTTTGGTACGAATCACGGCTTGTCCCCTTTACCGATAACCAGAACATCATGTTTGTCCGCGACATAACAACATACAAGCAATTATCAAACGACGAATTAACCTTCGCCTACGATAAAACGATTGAAAGCTGGTCCCAGGCCCTTTACCTTCGAGACCAGGAGACCGAGGATCACACCCGCCGTGTGACGAAAATGGCCTTGATGCTCGGCCATCGTTTAGGCCTGCCAGATGTGGATTTGATCCACATTAAACGCGGTTCCATCCTGCATGATATTGGCAAAGTTGCCATCCCAGACAGCATCCTCTTCAAGCCCAGCCCGCTGACCAAAGAGGAATGGGCAATCATGCGCCGCCATCCTTTGATCGCCGCAGAGATACTAAAGCCAATTTACTACCTGGCGCCATCCTTATCGATTCCCCGTTCGCATCACGAAAAATGGGATGGGAGCGGTTACCCAGACAGGCTGGCTGGCGAATCTATTCCGCTCTATGCGCGCATCTTCGCCTTTGCGGATGTGTACGATGCCCTCACCTCAGACAGGCCCTACCGCCGCGCATGGTCGCGGGCAGATGCGGTTGAACATATCGCCGGGCAATCCGGCATCCACTTTGACCCAGCCATTACGCCTGTCTTTATCGGGATGATCTCGGAATAATACCTCTGCTTACCGGCGTATCAGTGGCCCTGAGGGGAATACAGATACGGAACTTGGGGTACACGCTGAGAATCCCTCGGCGTGTAATTTTTTTAATCACCCGGAGTTGTTTTGTTTATGCTCCCAATAGGAAACACTCAAGTACGAACCAAAAAGGAAGATCAGGCTGCCTACATACGCCCAGACAAGAAAGGCAATAATGGCGGCCACCGTTCCATACACCAGGTTTGAGATGGAAATGTAGGTGGCAACAAAAGCCAGAAAGGTTTTCTTCGCCATTTCCCAAAGTAACCCGGCGCCGAATGCGCCGGGGAATATCTCGCGCCATGTGGATTTTCCATGCGGGAGCATCATGTAGATTGCCATGAATAAGGCAATATCCAGCAGGATGGTTAATACCAGGCTGATCCCTCCACTGAAAGGCAGGATCAAGTTAGGCAGCCAGAAGCGCAGGTTTGCCAGCACACTGCCCGCCAGCGAGATCAAAAACAAAGTCGGCCCCACAAATGCCAGCACAAAAAGGATTGCCAGCCCGCGCCGTTTCCATGCTGCGCGGCTTTGCTTTTTATGCCAGATCTCATTGAGCGTATGGGTGAGCGTATAAAAAACCGAAGAAGCAGACCAGATCAAACCGATCAAGGCGATACTGCTGACGGACCCGCGCGCCCGAATGATCTGGTCAATATTGTCGCCCAATAATTGACTCAACGCAGGGGCCAGGAATTCCAATCGCTGAACGACGATATGCTGGTCCACATTTGGGCCAAGGCTGAAACTTGCAATCGAGATGCTCAACAAAATTAATGGAAAGAGGGAGAAGAGCGCAAAGTAGGCAATTGCCGAAGCCATCACTGCCGTATCAGGTTTTAATGTCCGTTGCGTGGCAATCCATAACACCTTTAACCAGCCGTGCGAAAACTCGTTTAATTCACCGGCGATTCGGCTTGCGCGCTGTTGAACCGTCATCCAAAACCTGGGCTTGTCGGGCGGGGTCTTCATGTTTATCTGTTCTCGCACAAATAACACAGGCGCAAAATTTTCAACTCATCATAATTTATCGTTGCATTTAATTTTTCATGCACGGGCTTCAGCATATCCGAGCCCAATTCGTCAAACGCGATAAAAACTTTTTGCTGCTGGTCAGGCGTCAGTTTGGAAAGAGCGATCAAGTCCTCGGCCGAGCGCAACGGGTTGCCCGCCATGATAAACCGCGCCAGGTGATTCAAAACCGTATCCGCCGTCACGCCATAACGCGCCATCAAATTCTCAAGGCTTTCGCCCGCGTTGTACGCCTCGCCCACCGCCATATAGCGCCGCCCGGCGTCGTCCTTCTCGCGCATCGGCGTTTTGTATTTTTCCTCGATCTTATTTTCGCGGCAATACTCTTTGATGATCGCCAGAAAATCCGCGCCATATCTTTCATACTTTACCTTGCCCATGCCGCTCATGTTCAGCAGGCTGTCTTTGTCCTGCGGAAAATACGCTGCCATTTGCACAAGGGTCTTGTCTGAAAAAATTACATACGGAGGGACGTTGCTTGCATCCGCCAAATCTTTTCTTTTATTGCGCAACAATGTGAAGAGGGACTTGTCATATTCCGCTTCTTCCGCGGATGTGGATTTGATTCTTGCGGAGACTCTTTCGCTGCGCTTCGCCTCATTGATTTGATCCTTCGACCCGCTCAGGACGACGCCCTTCACCTGCTCCCGTGCTTTGAGCATCTCCAACCCCTTGGCAGTGACCGATAACACGCGATAGGCAGGTTCCTGATTCAACAACCCGCGCTCCACCAGTTGACGGGAGATGTGCATCCACTGGCTTTTGGTCAACTCCTTGCCGATGCCGTACGTGGACAATGTCTGATGATTGTATTTCTGAATCTTTTCATTTTCCGAGCCAAGCAAAATATCAACGATATGTGCCGCGCCGAATTTCTCGCCGCTGCGTTTGACGCAGGATAAAAATTTTTGCGCAGGGATGGTGATGTCTGTTTGCGAGCTGGGTTCCGCGCCGCAGTTGTCGCATGTTCCGCAATTCTCTTGTGAATAGGTTTCGCCAAAATAGGAGAGCAAAGGCTTGCGCCTGCAAATGCTGCCTTCGGCATAGCGGGTCATCGCATCCAAATGCTGGTAGGATGCACTGCGCTCAGGCTCATCCTTTTGCTCGATGAAATACTTGATCTTGCTGGCATCACCATAGCTATAAAGCAATAGACAATGCGAAGGCAACCCATCACGCCCCGCGCGCCCGATTTCCTGATAATAGCTTTCCACACTTTTGGGCAGATCAAAATGGATCACGAAGCGCACGTTTGGCTTGTTGATGCCCATGCCGAACGCAATCGTCGCCACGATGATCTGCGCGTCGTCGCGGATGAAGGCTTCCTGATTGCGCTTGCGTTCGCCATCTTCCAGCCCCGCATGATACGGGCGGACTGAAAATTTATAGCGCGCCAGGGTCGCGGCGAGTTCATCCACCTGCCTGCGGGAGAAGCAATAGATAATGCCCGATTGGTCTTTGAAATTTTGCAAAAAACGCAGGGTCTGTGCAACGGGGTCTTGCTTGGGCGTCACTTCAATAAAGAGGTTCTCCCTATTAAAAGAAGCGAGGAATTCATTCTTGTGCGTAAACCCCAGCGTGGATGCAATATCGGCGCGGACTCGCGGGGTGGCGGTGGCGGTGAGCGCCATGCACACGGCGGAGGGGAACTTGCGGCGCACATCTACAAGCTGGCGATATTCAGGGCGGAAGTCGTGGCCCCACTCTGAGATGCAGTGGGCTTCGTCAATCGCAAGCAGATCAAGTTTCAGGGAGGAAAGAAGCGAAAAAAGCCTGGGAGTCAGAAGAGTTTCAGGCGCGACGTATAGCAGTTTAGACTGTCCACTTTTCACAGAGTCCATATTCTCTTGATATTCTTCGGGAGAGAGGGAACTGTTGAGGAAAACCGCGGAGACGCCCAGCGCGCGCAGTTGCTCCACCTGGTCTTTCATCAACGCGATAAGCGGCGAAACAACAACCGTAAGCCCATCGAGCATGAGCGCGGGCACTTGATAGGTAAGCGACTTGCCGCCGCCCGTTGGCATGATGACGAGCGTATCGCGCCGCGCCATCACGTTGTTGATGATCTCGCGTTGCAGCGGCTTGAAGGTGTCGTATCCAAATGTGGTTTTGAGAATGGTTTCGGGGGTGAGGGACATATGGATTTGCGTTTGTTTTCGTTGGATAATCGCTTGACCACCCAGGTGGAAATAAAATTGTAAACCTATTCAGGATTGAATTTATCCATGAGCTTTACCGCCAATTTTTGAAAAGTGGATTTCAAGTCTATTGGATCGAGCGGCTTGAGCATTTTGACAGGCCAGCGTTCCAGTTCGTCTGGAAATTTTTCACAACGATTAAGGGCAATCGCAAACCAATAGGGGTCAAAGCCTGTATCTTTTTGCGCGGATTGTTCCATCAGAATTTCGACAGGTTCTTTCTGCAAAATGAAATACAGGTCAATCGCGTCGCGTGGTTCAGAGCGCCCAAAGTAAGCCAGTGTTTTATCGGTTCGCAGGTCTTTGTAGTTATTTACCTGAACGCCTGTTTCCGTTAATACGGTTGGTTCAAAACGGAAAGGTGAATCAAGGGCTAAATCTACCTTTAATTCATCACCCACCAGAAATTCAACGAAGGTTGCAAAACGACGCACTACTTTTACCGGCAGGCCTTGTTCGGCGCAAAGTTTTTCGATCTGGAAGGAAGTGGGTTGAACGAGTCCATCCGTTCCTGTGAATATATCCAGGTCAAACGACAGCCGATGACCAAAATAATATTCGGATAGCGCCGTACCGCCCGCCAGGTAGAACTGATTTTGGTCTGGCAGTGTCGCAAACATTTCCAAAAACTTTTTCTGGAGCGGCGTCAGCGTTCCCGCGCCTTTTACTGCTTTATTTTCCGACATTGCGATATTCCAAATAGCGTTTCCATAAACTATAAACTTCGGCGGGGAGGTTTAGGTTTTCCAGTTCCAGCACGATCTCATTGAGACTTAATTTGCGAACATCCTCCGCGCGCCCATGCGTAAGCGTTTGTTGTAATAGCCAGCGCCGTTGAAATGGATCGTCCAATTGAAGACGGTCTGTACTCCAAACAATGTAGCGCGGGACGTTTATTGTCATATCAGTTCCTGTAAATTGATTGTATCATTTCTCGCACTGGGGCTGTCGCATCCAAATGTCGATTTGAGAATGGTTTCGGGGGCGAGCATGATTGGCTGATTATACTTTCCCTATTTTTAACTTGCGCCTATTCCACCATGCGGCCAGGATCAGGGCGGCCACAACGGTCAGCGCTCCCGGAATACGGGAGATCAGCCACGAGGAATACTCCAAGAAGAACCAGCCCCAAACTGGGCCAAGCATAACAAATGCAAAAAAGATACACCCATCGGAGAGCCATAACCGCTTATAAGCGCGCCATAAATTGTCCGGAACAACATGTGCCGCAACAGCGCCCATGAAGAGGGGCAAACCTGCAAGCAGGAATTGGAACCACACGGCAAACCCAAACTGTAAATAGAACGCCATCAGGCGGATTGCGAAAATTGTAAAATAGCCTACATGGAATCCGACAAACGCACCCTGATAGGTATACAAGCGGAGTATTACAAGAGATACGCCTTCTCTGCCCTTCCATACAGGGTTTTTATTTGTACCTGTCAACAGACCGATGAAAAGCGGCAAGATAAACGAAGCAGAGATATAAATGGCAACCGACTCTTTTGCAGTTTGATGATTGGGAAAGGGCCATCGCAAGGCAGGGATTAGCAGGCTGTGGGAGAGTATCCATGTGGCGAGCCAGATAAATGCAAGAATAAGGTCTATGCCTCCAACCCAATCTCCCATTTTCTGCATGATCGCTGTTGTAACACGCGGCCATATAGGCGGTGGGCCTTCCTTCTTCTCATTTACTATTTTTTGAAATTTTTCGGGGAGATTGAGTAGATCGGCATTCCAGGGGAGTGTAAGAATTGGCGTTTGTTCTTTGAGAGCAGTCGTTGAGGATGAATGGATAGACTCCTGTATTTCTTCTGGGAAGACCAGATCCATTTCATTTGTATTAAGGGCGCGGTAATTTCCTGCTTCAAGCAGGAGGTTTGCATCTGCCGGTGTTTTTATTCCCCCAAGTCGTTTCAAAATTTTTATTAAGCTAATCAGCAGCAGACGATCGTTGACGTTAATCCTGCTTTGATTTCGCTCCCAATCGCTGACGGCTGCCCCGCTGTAGCGTACCCCCAGTTCTTCGCGCAGAAATTCCCCAAGTTGTTGTTGGGAGAGTGTCTTTCCCGTTTTTGAGTCGCGACATTGCTGACGAAAGATGTAAAGCTGTTTTCCGAAATCTAATGGGGTCACTGTCAGGCCTCAGATTCAAGCGCCGCTTAAAAAGATTCAAGCGATTGCCGATGGATTTCCATGCTTGTTGACTATAAACTGCAAATGCTTGTACGGTTTGCACATTAACAATTTAGGTCGTTGAATTTTTTTCAATATCATTGCCCCACATGAGATGGATTCTTGTGCCAGTGTTTGGGCCGGAGTGGATATTGATCTTTGCGCCGATCAGGAAGGCGCGCTCGATCATGCCGGAAAGGCCAAAGTGGTGATTCGTCAGCAGGTTATCCAGTTCAAGGTTTGAATCAGCGTCAAAGCCTTTGCCATCATCGTGAATGGTTAGATCGACCCTTCCGGAGGTTAAGGTCCCATAAATGGAAACAGTTCCTGGATCGGCATGGCGCAGGCTGTTTTCGCAGGCCTCCTGTACGATGCGGAATAAATGCTGTTCCATGTGCTCTGGAACTCTCTCTTCGCTGGCTTCGAGATCTGTTTTTATCTTTACTTTATCGCCGCTGCGCTCCATAAGGTTGTCTGCAAGTTCGATGATGGCAGGTTTGAGGCCATACATCAACATGGGCGGACGTAATTCACTGACAATTTCGCGCAAGCGATGGGTTATCTCTTCGTAGGAAGCCTGAAGTTTTGAAGAAAGGATCGTTTCGCCGAGGTCGTTGCGAAAGGCGGCCAGTTGATTGAGGATGCTGTCGTGCAAGTCCAGCGCGAGGCTGAGCCGCTCTTTTTCATATCTTTCCACATCCAACTGGAATAACTTGCGTACTTGTTCGGCGTGAAGAATGTTGCTTAGTGCAATAGCGGTCTGGTTGGCAATGGATTGCAGGATGGGGATCTCGGATTGGGAATAATGATCATCAGGGTCGCGTTGTCCGAGAAGCCAAAAGCCTATGAAAGAGTCTCCAACTTTGAGGGGGAGAATGAGGCGGATCCAGCCGCTGTCTTGTGAAATATACGGAAGATACATCCCTGCCTGTGAGGCGAGCAGGCGCATGTTGTTTTCATATGGTAGTTGTTGCGGGTTGAGGTTTGCGGCAAGCAAAGTCTTTAGCTTTCCATTGAAAACTTGCAGAAAGGCGAATTGACGAATGAAGAGGCTTGGAAACATATCCTCTTTAAGTAGTTGAAGGAGGTTGTCTATGGAGGCGCTGGCTGCGATGCGGTTGGAATAGGTTTCCTGCAAATTCTGGTAGGGGAGTTTGATTCCCAGATAGCGCTTTTCCACGAAGGCTTGAAAAACGGGAAAAATGGTAATCGCCATGTACATGGCGGCAAGAACCACCAGAACGCCGATGAAGATGGAAGTTTCAAAACTAATCTCCAGGCTCGTGACGGGGATGACGAGGCTTATCAGGGCCGTGCCAAAAAAGATCAGAAATGCGTAAATTGAAATCAGGCGGTTAAGGCGTACTTCCAGCCCGCCCAATTGGCGGCGATAGATAATATAGAAGTAAGCCAGCGGCATGAAGGGCAGGGCAAACAGGGCGGCAGGCCCAAGGTATGGAGCCGCACCGACGATTACAAGAAACCCAAAAATGATCGCGGGAATGAAGGCGATGAATATGGAAGCGGCGAGCAAGCTCACAGCCCGGCGCTGGTCGGCCTGCCGAACAAAGTGCGTGATTTCAAGAACGATGCTTCCAATCAACGCTGTCAGGAAGGCAAACGCATACAGGCTTTTTGGAAGGGACTGTGTGATTTCCGCCGCCGCAAAGGAGAATCCAACCAGATATACAAGAATCCAGGCTGCTTTTGGAAGTTCTTTAAGCGGGCGCGGAAATACCCAATGCAGGTGCAGGTACACCGGTAAAAGCAGCCAGGTGACGGCGTGCAACAGAATCGAACTTCCCCAAAGGTGAGAGGAAGACAGAGTTCCAAAGATGAGCCAAAGCGCCGTAATGTAGTTGGCGGCAATAAACAGCCGGCGGCGTGCATCTTTTGGGCGGATCAATAATTGCGCCGCCGTGCCAATCAGCCAGAAGATGAAGGCCAGCCCCCAGATGTTAATGATGCGCGTGTTGAACACGGCCTGGTCGAACCCTGCAAACTTCCATGGGATCACCGTCTCGGCGCCATTGCGGTTGACTGTGATCTCCACAATATTGCCCGGTTGAACGCCTTCAAAGAACAGGACCCAGGCATCCCTTTTGTAGCTTTCCCAGGTGGCAGGCCCAATTTTTATCAGTACATCGCCTATTTGCAGGGTGGGTGTTTGTTCGAGGTGGGAATAGATTTCAACAACGCGGCCATTGCTGTTGTTAAAGGCGAAGCCTGAATAGGGGTCGACGAACAAAACGCCATAGGTGTACCAAACCAATATAAGGAATACAAAGGTGGGGATGATCAGTTCATTGATTCGCCAGCGTTGAAGCGGGTTTTGGCGCATGGGTTTCTCTTTGTGGAACTGGATTGGTTTTGCTGTCTAAATTTGGAAGGAGGTGGTTCGATTATAGCGTAGGAATCATAAAGAACAGACCGCAAGGCCTGTTCTTCTAACTGATGTTACGCACCGTCCCGAAGGTTTGACTGGAAAGCAAGCCTGAGTTACGAGAACCTTCGGGACGTTCTGCGTAAGGTGAACTTCTAAATTAAAACTGGGTTGCCTGAAATCAATGCAGGGATTTACTTAGGCGGTTCAGGCTGGTGCGGCGTGATGATGCCCATGCGCTGCGCCTTGGCGATGGCCCCCGCGCGGCTGTGCATATCCAGCTTGAAATAGGTGTTGGAAAGCAGGTTTCGAACGGTGGAATTGCTGACGTTCAGCATCCCTGCCAGGTCGGCGGTGGAGGCGTCTGGGTAGGCGGTGCATAGGGATAACACTTCCAACTGGCGCGGGGTGAGATCGTTTGTATCTGTGGATAAATATTTTGCGTACTGGCTGTGAGCGGCCTGACTGAAATGGATTCCGCCCCCGGCAATGGTTTTGACCACGCTTCCCAAATCCTTAAGCACGGCCTGATCGTCTTTCAGGATGTATCCATTCGCCCCGGCATCCATCACGGCGCGGATCAATCCGCGTTCGGCGTGCATACTGATGACCAGGATGTTGAGGTTCGGGTGTACCTGCAACAGTTTCGGAATGGCGTGCAGGATCGGGTACGGATTTCGATTCTCGTTTGAGGTGGGGACGTTTACATCCAGCAGCAGAACGTCTGCGGGGGTCTTTTCAAGGGTGGGCTCCAGTTCATCCCCAAAACCCATCATTGCCACTACTTCGATGTGCGGGTCTTTTTCAAGCCGGTAAACATATCCATCCACGATGGATTGGTGGTCTTCCAGTATGGCAACACGTATTTTTTTATCCATGTTGAACACTCCCTCTTTCCGTTGAAAACAGAGTAACAAAAAGCGCGCCCTGTTTCAAGTCCTTTTCACTAAAATCAGTACAAATGCCTATGCCTTGCAATCGTTTGTATCTTGAAGTGCGGACTGTGAATCCCTACAATGATGAAGGGTAACAGACTTTGTGATGAGCGGAATGCCCCATTGTTCTCAATTCCGTTTGCAAAGCGGGGAAGGGGATAGGATGTGCTTCAATCTTCGGGCGGTTCGAATGTCAGTGGTCTGGCGGAGAAGGTTGAAGCACGTCTGGGTATTTTTTGGGGGGATTATCATTTAAATTGTACGCCGGCTTTCAGGCAAAGTTCAATTTTGGAATTCAGTCTACTATAGAATGTGTCGGGGGTATACTTGGAAAAACCATGGGGTAATCCCCACTTATGACACTCAACGAATCAGACACCCGCTCGAAATTGATTGACCCTGTCCTGCATGATCGCGGCTGGACGGAGGATTTGATTCGCCGTGAAGAGACTGCGGGGGCGGTGGAGATTACGGATAACCGAGCGCGCCGTCGTTCGCATGGACGTGTGGATTACACGTTGCGGGTGAAAGTAACTCGTGATTCTCAGCCCGTTGCAATTGCACTGATTGAAGCCAAGGCGGAGAACCTGCCGCCTGACCACGGACTTGAACAAGCCAAAGCGTATTCGATAAGCAAAAGATTAAATGTGCCGTTTGTGTTTTCAACGAACGGGCATTTGTTTGTGATGTATGAAGTCTTCGGCGGCACAACCAGCAAACCGCGCAAGCTGGAAGAATTCCCAAGACCCGAAGAATTACGAGCCGCATACGAAAAAGGCATGGGCTTTACGCTTGATTCAGAAATCGCCAAACCTTTGCTGACACGCTATTCAGGCGGAGAGGCAACCCGACGTTATTATCAGGATGCTGCCATTCGCGCGGTGTTTGAGAAGATCGCCAAGGATGACAACCGCGCTTTGCTTTCATTGGCAACGGGCGCAGGCAAGACTTTTATCGCCGTCAATTTATTGAAACGCATTGCGGACGCAGGTCAATTGAGACGCGCATTATTTATCTGTGACCGTGACGAATTGCGGGCGCAGGGCTTGGGCGCGTTCCAGAATGTGTTTGGGGCAGATGCGGCGGGGGTGATTGGCGGCAACCCGCAAAAGAATGCACGCATTTTGATAGCGACCTATCAAACGTTAGATGTGGATGAAACGTTGGGGCACGGCGCCGCCGTGCCCTTACGGGATGATATAAAAAATGGACGTGGAGCCGCCGTGCCCCTACGGAATTTCCTGACGGAAAATTATCCTGAAAATTATTTCAGTCACATCATCATTGATGAATGCCATCGCTCGGCATGGGGTAAATGGAGCGAGGTACTTAAGCGGAACCCTGCCGCAGTGCAGGTGGGACTCACAGCAACGCCGCGCCAGCTCAAGGGGATTGATTGGGGCGATTTCCCAGACGATGATAAAGTCACAGCGGATAACATCCAATATTTTGGCGAACCTGTCTACGAGTATGACATGTCGCAAGGCATGGACGATGGCTATCTGGCGGCGTGTGAAATTATCCAGCGCGATATTTTCCTGGATGAAAAGCCGAAGAGCGAACGCGAAACAGGTGTGGAACAGGGCGACCTAAAAGATAAAACGCTGACCGACCCGCTGACAGGCGAAGCCGTGGATTACAAAAGGCTGAGCAAGAAATACAGCGCCGCCAGTTTTGAAGACCGCCTGCAAATGCCAGACCGTGTGCAAGCCATGTGTGAGGATTTATTCGAGCTCTTCCTGCGCACAGGCGGACCCGAACAAAAGACGATCATCTTTTGCGCGCGCGACAGCCATGCGGATAAAGTATCGACTGCGTTGAATAACCTGTACGCCAAATGGTGCAAGGAAAATGAAGTGAAGCAATTACAGCCGTACGCCTTCAAATGTACGGCGGCTTCCTCGGGCAATGACCAACTCGCAGATTTGCGCGGCGCGTTACGCAGTCATTTCATCGCCACCACGGTGGACTTGCTCAGCACAGGCGTGGATGTGCCCGTCATCCAGAACATCGTCTTTTTCAAATACGTGCAATCGCCGATTGCCTTTTACCAAATGCTCGGACGCGGCACACGCCTGCACGCGCCCAGCGGCAAGTTGATGTTCCGTGTCTACGATTACACAGATGTCACGCGCCTGTTTGGTCAGGCATTTCTCACGCGCTATATCAAGGAACCCGAAACATACGGTAGGGACGCGGCGTCGCTGCGTCCCTACACGCCACCCGTGCAAGTGGAAGGTTTTGACGTGAGCATTACCGAAGCGGGCAAATCCATTTTGACGATGATCGACGGCAAAGCCATGCCCGTCACCGTCGAAGAATATAAGGAAAACTTGTCAGCTCAACTCGTAACGCAAGCCCCGACCCTTGATGCTTTTCGCACTGCGTGGATTGATCCTGCGGCGCGGCATGACCTGCTTGAAAAGCTGCCCGATGGTGTACGCTCGGCTTTACTGGTGCGTGCGCTGGATAACATGGATGCCTTCGATCTTTATGACGTGCTCGCCGAACTTGGCTATGGATTAAACCCCCGCACCCGACTCGACCGTGCGGCTGCTTTTACCTACAAACATTCGGCGTGGCTGAATGGGATGCCGACCCAAAGCGCCGAGACTTTGCGCGCGTTGGCATTGCAATTTGGGCGCGCAGGCACAGACGGTTTGGAGAACCCGCATATCTTTGAAACGCCCGAAGTAAACAAGGCAGGCGGATTGATCGCCTTGCGCGCCTTTGGTCAACCCGCCGAGATTTTGCGCGAGACCAAGGCACGGATTTTTGCAGCGTGACAATTTTCCACCCGCGTTGGGGCACGGCGAATCAATTGATCGTAGTTTGCAATCCGCGTAGGGACCCGGCGCCGCCGTGTCCCTACGGAGAATGAGGTATTTATGTTTTCTATTTTTCCCAATGATGAAAAGAAACCCTTGCTCTCCATCTTTGATGGACAGATATTGATCAACGTGGAATTTGAAATTCCCGAAGAACGATTTGAGGATAATATTTCCTTTTCGTTTGCTGAATACTGCCCGCCAGACATGAAACTGCTCAAAACCGATGAGATTTCTTTCGGACTTACCTCCGCACAAGCGCGGATATTGGCACAGGCTTTGCTTGCCGCCGCGGAGAAGAACGATCAATGGCTCAAATAAAACAAACCTTACCCAAAGGCTGGCGTTTGGCAAAATTAGGGGATATTTGCAAACAAGATCGAAGGATTATTGAGCCCAATTCAATTGAGGCAAATAGATTAATATATTTGGGCTTGGAATACATTGAAAGCAATACAGGGCGAATACTGCGTGAACCTGCAGAACCAATTAATATCGATGAGGGAAAAAGCACTTCTTTTGCATTTGATGCTCGGCATGTGCTATATGGAAAACTTCGCCCCTATCTAAATAAAGTTGCATTACCTGAATTTGAAGGCAGATGTACAACAGAATTAATTCCTTTGCTGCCCAAAGAAGCTGACAGGAATTTCTTGGCATGGCTTTTACGCCGTTCCGAATCTGTTTCAGCCGCCATGCAAGGTAAAACAGGTTCAAGAATGCCGAGAGCAAATATGGATGAATTATTAACTCTCGAAATTCCTGTTCCTCCGTTGGATGAACAAAAACGAATTGCCGCCCGTCTTGATGAGCAAATGCGCCATATTGAACAGGCGCAGCAGGCAATTGAAGAACAACTTAGTTTATTAACCAATCTGGTCAATTCCTATTTTCGGGAATCGTTGCAAACGAAAACAACAAAAATGCATCTGTCCGATTGTATGGTTGAAGTCAAAAAAGGTGTTGGGGAAACATGGGCGCAATACTCTGTCCTTGGCGCAACTCGCGCAGGGGTCGCACCTGCAAAAGAAAAAGTGGGCAAACAGCCACAACGCTATAAGTTGGTGGAATCAGGAACCATTTTCTATAATCCCATGCGTATCATGATCGGCTCCATTGCCATGCTGGATGACGGCGATGAGTCAGGGATTACCAGTCCCGATTATGTTGTGCTTAAAGGCAAAGAAGGAATCCTTCATCCGCGCTGGTTCTATTATTGGTTCCGTTCGCCATATGGTGAAAACTTTATCAAATCCCTTGCACGCGGCGCAGTCCGTGAGCGTATGCTATTCAATCGCCTTGATAAAGGTGAAATTGAACTCCCTGATTGGGAAACACAAGTAAAGATTGCCGAGAAATTGAAAGAGATCAAGATTTTCAAGCAAGCCCTTGAATCTCAACTTGCCGAAATCAACGAGCTGCCGTCCGCGCTGTTACGTCAAGCGTTTGCGGGTGAATTATCCGTGTAGGGGCACGGCGGCGCCGTGCCCCTACACGGCGAACATAATGAAACAATATCGGAAAATAACAAACATGAAATTCGACCCCAAAAAACATCACCGCCGATCCATCCGCCTGCAAGGGTATGATTACACCCAGAATGGCGCGTATTACATCACAATTGTCACATATCAACGTCAACATCTTTTCGGCGAGGTGGTCAACGGCGAAATGCAATTGAATGAATTGGGTAAAATTGCGCACGACGAATGGTTCAAAACGGCGGAATTACGTCCGTATGTCGAATTGTTTGAGGATGATTTTGTGGTCATGCCCAATCATGCACATGGGATTATTTGGATTCAAAATAACGATAATATCGGTGGTGATAATATTGAAAAATTCGGAAAGCCTGTCGCGCATTCAATTCCCACCATTGTCCGCGCATATAAATCCGCCGTAACATATTCGATCAACAAATTACAAAATCAACGTGGTGCGGTTCTTTGGCAACCCAATTATTACGAGCACGTTATCCGCAACGAACAAGATTATCAGGCAAAACACGATTATATTTTGAGCAATCCCATGAATTGGGATGAAGACGAAGAAAATATCCGCCCGTAGGGGCACAGTAGGGGCACAGCGCCGCTGTGCCCCTACGAGAACAACACATTGGAAAAATAATGGCAAAAACAAACGGGAAAACAACAAACGGTTCGCGCAAATTCTCTTCACAAGCATCTCTCGATTCCTATGTCTGGAGTATCTGCGACATCCTGCGCCGCTCCAATTGCGCGGGCGCATTGCAATACGTCCCTGAATTGACGTGGATTTTATTCCTGCGCATTCTGGATGATACCGAAACACAGGAAGCCGAACGCTCCGAGGCAGTTGGGGTCAAATACAAGCATTCGCTCAAAGCTCCCTACCGCTGGCAGGATTGGGCTGACCCAGAGGGCAAGAAACGCGTTGAATTACAGAACGGCGCATTGGGCGCGTTCTTCGGTTTTGTGAATGGCGAATTACTGCCCTATCTCAAAGGTCTGCGCGATAAACCGAATGCCAACTCACGCCAGAAGGTCATCAGCGAAATCCTTTCGGGCGTCGAGCGCGTGCGTGTGGATACCGAAAAGAATTTTCTGGATGTGCTGGATAAAGTGCATGAAATTCGCCATGAAAATATAGATACCACGCACATCTTTGCCTTGTCACAGGTCTATGAAGGCTTGCTTTTGAAGATGGGCGAGAAGGGCAATGATGGCGGTCAGTTCTTCACGCCGCGTGAAGTCATCCGTGCCATGATCCGCGCTGTGGAGCCGAAACTTGGCAAGACCATCTACGATCCCTGCTGCGGGACAGGCGGTTTCCTTGCCCAATCCTATGAATATCTTGATGACAAACTGAAATCAAAAGATGCAACGCCAGATCAGATCGAAACGCTCAAGACCCGCACCTTTTATGGGCGCGAAAAAGAAAATCTGATTTACCCGATTGCCCTGTCCAACCTTGTTTTACATGGTATTGATGAACCTCATCTCTGGCATGGTAATACACTTACAGGTCAGGAAACGTATGGCGGTTTATTTCAGGAGTCTCCATCCCAATTTGATTACATCCTCACCAATCCGCCCTTTGGCGGCAAAGAAGGCATGGAAGCGCAAACCCGCTTTGCGTATAAAACGCGCGCTACACAAATCTTATTCTTGCAACATGTGATTGACAGCCTCAAATCTGGCGGCAAGTGCGGCATTGTGCTTGATGAAGGCGTATTATTCCGCACCAACGAAACCGCCTTTATGCAAACCAAACGGAAACTACTAGATGATTGCGATGTGTGGGCAATTGTCAGCTTGCCGGGTGGAGTGTTCACGGCGGCAGGCGCTGGCGTCAAAACCAATCTGATTTTCTTCACCAAAGGCAAACCTACCGAAAAGATTTGGTATTACGATTTATCTGATATCAAGGTTGGCAAGAAAACACCATTCACAGCCAAGCACTTTGAAGACTTCTTCAAGTTCCTACCCATCCGCGCCGATTCCGAAAGAAGTTGGACGGTTACGAGAGATGAAATTGAAGCCAAGAATTATGATTTGAAGGCAGTTAATCCAAACGCAAAAGTAGACGAAGATACCCGTACACCAGATGAATTGTTGAATTTGATTGAAGCCAAAGGCAAGGAAGTACAGGAAGCGTTGAAGAAGTTGCGCAAGGTTTGATCTCATCTAAACTATTAACAAAACTGAAATCCCCCTCCAACTTCCTCATGCTATAATTCCTCTCCGAAAGGGATTTAAATGCTTATCGCTTGTTACACATGTCATTAAATTTATGGCGGGAATTAGGACTACATATCTTCATCTCGATTAAGTGAATTATGCGATACTGTGTAAAAACTTCGTAAAATTATTCCCCCTACGGGGACTATGCAGTGGCGACCCCACAAAGCTTGTACTGAGCCTGCCGAAGTGAAGACGGTGGAACAATATGGCGCG
>CXWL01005105.1_pt1 | contig 26525 bp, 23 predicted proteins | sample 590931 | NCBI WGS metagenome assembly CXWL01 (sample SAMEA3498368, study PRJEB10139) | groundwater metagenome | biome: water well; material: biofilm material | place: Germany | collected 2015-04-27 | reverse complement strand
CTTCTGCGGATCGAGGATCTTGAAAATCTGCCGCTGGTAGGTCTTGGCGTTCTCCTGCACCTGTTCCTTGGTCAACGCACGGCGAGTTTCCGAGACGCCGGTGGGATCGCCGATCATGCCCGTGAAATCGCCGATCAGGAACAGCACCTGATGTCCGAGATCCTGAAAATGCTTCAGCTTGTGGATCAGGACCGTATGGCCGAGATGCAGATCAGGCGCAGTCGGATCGAATCCCGCTTTCACGCGAAGAGGACGATTCTCCTTCAACGAGCGAGCCAGCTTGGTCTCCAGCTCTGTGCGCTGAATGACCTCCACAGTTCCCCGCAAAATCAGATCAAGCTGCCGACTCAATTCACTCATATCGGCCCCTTCTTTCCCTGTTCCAGCGTGGCAGACTTCGTCACCGTGACAAATGGCTCCAGTTGGTCCAACTTCTTCTTTCCAATCCCCTTTACCCCTCGCAGATCCTCGACCGCATGAAACCGCCCGATGGACTTCCGGTAATCCACCATCCGTCTGGCCAATACAGGGCCGACGCCGGGAAGCTGATCGAAGTCTGCTGCCGTCGCACGGTTCAGATCAACCCGTTGCGGCCTGTTCGGCAGCGCGGGCGCCACACTCGCGCTACCTGATGGAATTGTAGAGTCGACTGCCGGAGCCGTGGCTATCGCTGTGTCATCGGAAGACAACGAAGCCGCATGGGTCACCGCAGGCCGCTGCATCGTTTGGGGAACCTGCCAGCCGATCCACAACACGACGCCCATCGTCATCGCCAACATGCCCAGCTTGATGAGAAACGACTGGAGGATGCTCATGATTTCTTCTTCATCTGGTGAATGGCACAGCCCTCAATGTCCTCGACCGCCTCGAGAAAACCTTCCGCGAGTGTCGGATGGGCATGAATCATATGGGCGATCTGCGAAACCGTGGCGCCGGTTTCCATCGCCAAGGCCGCTTCGTGAATGAGGTCGGCCGCATGGGCGCCCACAATATGCGCACCGAGTAACCGGCCGGTCGCCGCATCCGCAATCACTTTGAACAATCCCGTGATATCGCCGGTCGCCTGCGCTTTGCCCAGCGCCGCATAGCGGAAACGTCCCACCTTGACGGCCCGCTCCGGGTCATGGCCGGCCGCTTGCGCCTGTTCACGAGCCTGTCGCTCCGTCAGCCCGACCCGACCGACTTCCGGCAAAGTAAAGATACCGGCAGGAATGACGTCGTACCGGATCTTCGTCGGATGCCCCATGATGTTTTCAACGGCGACTTTCCCTTGCGCCGACGCCACGTGAGCGAGCATGGCCTTTCCGACCACATCGCCGATCGCATAGACGCCGGGCACATTCGTCTCCATCCGGTCATCGACGAGAATCTCGCCGCGCCGCCCCAACGCGACTCCGGCCTGTTCCGCCCCGATGTCGCGGGATTGAAACCCGCGTCCGATCGAGACAAGGAGCATCTCCGCTTCAACCGTGCTGCCGTCTTTGAGTTGTGCGACGACCAGCCCATCACGCACCTGCGCCGCTTGAATCGTCGTCCCCGTCCTGACATCGACGCCGCGCTTTTTGAGTTCGCGCGCCATCAACACGGAGACCTCTTCATCTTCCAGCGGAAGCACGGCTGACTGCAGCTCCACCATGGTCACTTGCGTACCCAGGCCGCTGAAGAGCGAGGCGCACTCGCACCCCTCGACCCCGGCGCCGAGAATGATCATCCGCGGCGGAGCCGACTCCAGATCAAGCGCCTGCTTGCTGGTAATAATGGTTGTCCCGTCGACAGGAAATTGCGCCAACTGCGGCCAGGATGATCCCGTGGCAATCAGGATCGCATCCGCCTGTACTTGCCGTTGCGAGCCATCCTTTGCGGTCACCGCGATCGTGCGCGCATCCACTAATCTGCCATGTCCATCGACCACGTCGATCTTCCAGGCATTAAACAGCGTGGCAATGCCTTTGACCAGCGACGCCACTACCTTGTTCTTCCGCGCCACCATGCGGGCAAGATCGTAGCGGGGCGAACCTGAGAGCAAAATACCGAGATCCTCGGCTTTCTTGAGCTTGTCGCCAAGTTCGATGACGGAGAGGAGGGCCTTGCTGGGAATACAGCCCCAATTCAAACACACACCGCCGAGCGCCTGTTGCTCGATGACCGTGACCCGTGCGCCCAATTGGGCCGCGCGAATCGCCGCCACGTATCCGCCAGGCCCGGCTCCCAGAATCGCGATGTGTTTCGACATAGAAGAGCGTTAATGTTTCTGACTGGCGAGAAAGGCTTCGTATTGGGCAGCCGTCATGAGTTGATCGACCTCTCCAGGATTCGAGAGATCGATCACGGCAATCCAGCCCTTGCCATAGGGATCGGAGTTGACCACTTCAGGATGATCCTTCAGGTCAGTGTTGATCTTCGAGACCGTGCCGCTGACAGGAACGTAAATGGTCGATGTGGTCTTGGTCGACTCCACCTCGCCGATCTGCTGCCCGGCGGTCACTACGGCGCCTGCTTTCGGCATATCGAGGAACACAATATCCCCGAGAGCATCCTGGGCAAAATGACTGATGCCCACGGTCGCTTGCTTCCCGTTGAGACGCACCCATTCATGTTCTTTGTGATACCGCAAGTCGCTCGGAATCATAGAGTCTCCATCCGTAATCAATTGAAGAAACGCCTGTGGAAAGACGTCGAATCGTAGTGGGCAACCACGTGATTTGTCAAGGAAGACTGCCCGCACTTCGAGGCAGCAGCAACAGATTCCCGCCTCCCCCTTCCAGAGTGACTGCCCCGAGCCCTTCGGTCCATTCGACGAGCGGAGTCGTATCCGGAACCGTCACAGGACGAACCAGCCAGAGTCGATCGGACGAACCCACTTGCTGAGCGACCTGTTCCAACAGCGCCGAGCTCTTGCTGACCTCTGTACGAATGACGAGTTCACCTCCGCTCCGTTGGAACAAGTCGTTGAGATCCTCACCATATTGCTCTAACCCGATCACCGGTTCGCTGACCGTGCTTCCGTGAACCTCAATCAACAGGCGCCCGGCCGGCTTGGCCTCACGAAGCAGTTTTCTGATGTGCGCCGCCACGGTGGCATAGCTTCTGGCCTTCCAGCCCACCCACCGCCAATAGGTCGCCTCCCGGTCGTACACCATCGCCTCGACACCAACCGAGTCACCCAATAATTGCTGCGGCGTGATGGTCAAGCCAAAGGCCGAGGCAAACTGCTGAAATGATCCGTCAGAAAAGTCTTGCGCGTACCCCTGCCTGTCCCTCGCCCTCAAGAGAATTCCGTCGTAACCGGCCCGCAGCAGCATGGTTGCTCGTTCTTCAATGACGGTCTGGTAGTCAGGATGCAACGGATCGGGAAGCATCGCCGGCTCCTGGCCGCTGAGCGCCACTCCCTTCATGGCGAGGGAGCGGCTCAGCCACTCAGGCCTGAGAGCAATACCACGACCTTGATGGAGATCCAGCGCACCCCACACCGAGAGACCGGCCAGATGCGCCGCACAGACAAAAGCCTGTACTGTTTCCGGGTTCCTATCATTGCCCCAGTCGGCACCTGCCGGATCCAGCAGCACCGTCGTGACACCGCTCTTCAATAATGCCTGCAACCACGCCACCCAAGCCGACACCGGAGGAAGCTGGGATAACGGAAGTCCCAGAGCAACCTGACGCGCGACTGTGACATGAGACCCGCCGGGAATCTGGCGCAACTGATCAAGCCGATCCAACGCCTGTTGCTGGTAGAGCTGCGTCTGAGAATCGCCCCCTGCATCACCCGTGGCAAGGATGCGATATTCAGACATCGCCACACGATACTCCCCCATCTGCTCATAGGAACGTCCGAGCCACCAGCGCGCCTCTGCCTGCCGTGGCGCACCGGCCGCGGTCGAATCGACGAATCGCCGGAAGAACAGCACGGCCGCGGGATACCGTTTCTGCGCGAACGCCCGATGGGCCTCGCGCAACAAACTCAATTGCGCATCACGCGCCGGATCGTCGTGGATCTGTTCGAGAGGGACCGATGAGGATGGAGAAGGAGCGAGTCGCGGGCTACAGGCACACAACAGTGCGAGAGACAGCGCCAACGCCGTCCCTCGCATCAGTGGTTGTCCGGAAGTGAAGGGCAAGGAAACCATCGCCCTCCGAGAAATTGACCTAGCTGAAGATTTCCATGCCTGGAAAAAAATAGGCAGTCTCGAATGCCGCGGTTTCAGGCGAATCCGATCCGTGCACGGCATTGAACTCGATATTGGCACCATGCGCCTTGCGGATCGTGCCCGCTTCAGCCTTGGCAGGATCGGTCGCGCCCATCAGTTCCCGATTCTTCTTAATGGCATTGTCGCCCTGCAACACAATCACGACCGCCGGACCGGACGACATGAAGGTGCAGAGGCTATCGAAGAACGGCCGCGCCTTGTGGACGGCATAAAATCCCTCCGCGACCGGCTTCGACATTTGCATCAGCTTGATCGCCACCGGCTTCAGCCCCGCCTGCTCATAGCGGTTGATGATATCCCCGACGGCATTCTTCTTCACGGCATCAGGCTTGATAATCGCTAACGTACGTTCACTCATTGTGGCTCCGATTTCTCCAGAAAGTTAAAGGATACATTGAACAGCGCTGGCGCATTATAAGTGGCTGATAACAGCCTTGCAAGCCAGAAGCATGCCCGGACTATCTGAGAGGGATAGCTTGATGTGTCACGTTGACGAGAACAGGAAAAAATATGCGGGCAGGGCCTTCGCCAAGTAAATCACTATTTCACGAAGCCTTCACACGATTCCCGGAAGCCGCAAGCGCAGACCACAGAGAAGCCAACTGATGCGTGACCTCTGGATCGATGGTCACAAAGGCCACACCGAATTCGTAATCCCTTACCCAACAGACTTTGGCCAATTGAATGACCAGCCCCCCGCTGGTATCGTCCGGATAGATACAGAGTTCGACATCCGAACCAGGGAGAGGAGGCGTGAAGCTCCGAATGCGGCATCCGCCTGGAGAGAAATCGCGAACCAGGCCCTCCCCGACGATAATCCCCTGGTCCGTGGTGAAACACGTTCGAAACTGGGCGCGGAATCGTTGGTGCTGACGCAAATCCAAGGAAAACATGTACCTTTCTTCCCAAGCACATGATCGAAGGGATAGGACTACTGAATTCCAATAGTCCTATCCCCCGTAAAGCAGTCTATGGTCCGAAGGAGTTAAACAACTGGCCGTTGTCGCCAGCGGTGTCCTTCTTGCTGTGCGGCACGCCGACTTTCACACTGCCGCTGCAACTGCCACCCTGGTCATCCGTGGCGGTGAAGTGCACCTGGTACACGCGGCCGTTGCCCGTCCCTGCCCGTTCGGCCCGCAGCAGGATCTGATTACCGGAGACCGCGGCATCGGGGCTGGTGTCGCCATCACCCAGACCGTTCACCGGTTCATCCTGCGTGACCGCCGTGAACGTGATTGTGATGGCCTGGTCGTTCGGATCGCTCACGCCCATGATGCTCACCGGCACCATCGTGTGGTTGGGCGGCCAGAGCAGATTCGGACTGGCTTGCGCCAGCGTGCAGACAGGGGGATCGTTGGTATCCTGTACCAGGATATTCACCGTATCGGCCGCGCTGCTCGCTTGCCCATCGGAGGCCACCAATCGGAAGGTGAACATCATACCGCCGGCTCCCACCGCAGGGGCGGTGAAGGTCGGGCTCGCCGTGGTCCCTCCCGTCAACGTGACGAGCGGCCCGGCCGTTTGGGTCCAGGTGAAGCTGAGCGCATCGAGATCCGGATCGGCACTGAGCGTGCCGTTCAAGGTGACGAGCGTATTCTCATTCACCGTTTGGTCCGGCCCTGCATTCGCCACCGGAACTTGATTCAGGTTAGTCACATGGATTGAGACCGAATCAGGCCCGGTGAGGTTATGTGGATCGGTCACGGTGAGATCGAAGACGATCGTCGCGCCGCCCGCCCCCACACTCGGGGCGACAAAGGTCGGCAGGACCGTATTGCTTCCCAGCAGGGTCACGGCGGGACCGAAGAGCTGGGTCCACTGATAGGTCAAGGGCTCGACATCCGGATCGTAGCTCGCGGTCCCATCGAGCAGCACGGGACTGCCTTCTTGCACGGTCTGATCTGGACCGGCATCGGCCACCGGCGGTTGATTGATATTGGAAATATGCACGTTGACGCTGTCGGGGTTGCTGCAGTTGCTGCTCGTGCCTTCGCACACGACCAGCTCAAACGTGACCACCCCGCCCGCCGGAGGCACATGCGGCGCGGCAAAGGTGGGATGGGCCGACGTGGCTCCACTCAGTGCAGCGGGTGGGCCACTGACATGCGTCCAAATGTAGCTTAAGGAGCCACCGGTCGACCCGGTCCCGTCGAGTGTGACCAGTGTGCCTTCGGGCACGGATTGGTCGGGGCCAGCGTTCGCAAGAGGCTTGTCGGTAATTTTCGCCACGAATACGTCCACGATCCCATCGTGTGAGGACTGAAGAACACCAGGTGTGACAGGAAGGTCTCCAGCATAGGTATATGCCGTCACATACAACGCACCATCTGCCCCCAAAGCAAGATTAGGCCGCCCTTCACCTCCCGTACCTCCAAGAAACGTCGAGTAAACCAGAGCCGATCCGTCTGGCTTGATCTTGGCTACCGCGATTTCTCCGTTCGAGTACGAGGAGTCGATGGGATTCACCAATGGAAAATCAGATGAGCTAGTATCTCCTGCCACATAAGCATGGCCTGCGAAGTCCGCCTTTACATCACACTGACTAAGGAGACACTCACCTCCGCTCCCACCAAGAAAAGTTGAATACACCATCGGCGAGCCAGAGGGCATCAGTTTTGTGACAAACATGTCCCTTGTCCCACCAAGACTTGTATCAAATGCCCCAGGAGTGGTCGGAAAATTCGCCGACTCAGTCCAGCCAGTCACCAAAATATTGTCAGAGGCATCGACGGCAACACCATAGGCCCATTCTCTACCAGCTCCACCTAAGTACGTCGAAAAAACAAGCGCCGTCCCGGTCGGATTGAATTTCCACACAAATGCATCCCAATTTCCACCCGGCACGGACTGAACAGGATTTACAAGAGGCACAATGGTTCCCTGTGCTCCACCAACCACAATCACATTACCAACGGAATCAAGCGCGAGCTTCGACGAGGTGAAGAAAGTACTGGCACTGGATGCAAGGCGCGTGGACCATACAAGAGCAGTTCCTGTCGGATTCAGTTTTGCCAAAAGACCGGTTATAGTTGTGCTTGAGAAGGCGCCAGGCGTGATCGGAAAGTCATTTGATCTGATATCCCCCGTAATGAAGGCATTCCCCCCAGAGTCAACTTCGAGCGACCCAATTGCATCACCACCACTTCCTCCGAAATAGGTGGAATACATCAAAGTGCTTCCTGTCGGGTCAAGTTTCGTGACAAAACCATCCGCGCTGCAATTTGAAGGAGGTTGGTTAGGTGATGGGCATGGATGAAAAGCAGTTTGAAAAGCGCCCGCGGTGACCGGAAAGTCACCTGATCGAGTTTGTGCGGCGACATACGCACTACCTGACAAGTCTATAGCAATAGAAGGCAAGCCTGCCTCATACCCCGTTCCACCCAAGTAGGTAACATATGTCAGTCCTGTTGCTGTGGGATTCAACTTGGCCACAAATATATCAGCGTTGAGAGAGACGCTTGGGAAGGCCACGTCCGGGCAACTAGTATTCGTCACGGTGATACCAGGACAGCTTGGATTAGCATTGAAGGTGGGGTCGTAACTTCCCGCCGTGGTTGGAAAATCAAGCGATAAAGTTTCGCCTGCAATATAGGCATTCCCTCCGCCATCTACTGCTATTGACGGATTATGATCGCTTTGCTTCCCTCCGAGATAGGTCAGATAGTTCAAGACCGGATCAATCACCACTGGCTTGCGGTGATCATACGCCGCGAGCTGAATCCCCACTCCCTTTGATGTATTCGGTGATACGAGATAGTTTCCCGCCACCAGTGTCTTATGTCCGTCGGCTTCAACTTGATAGACGATCGGCTTCTGCACCCGCACGTCACCCAGCGCAGTCGTCAGCACAAGATCGCCGCTATCGGCGACTCGAATGTCTGACGCCCCCTCGAAGGCCAGCTTGATCTGACTCGGATCGGCGCCTGGTGCGACGATGAAGTCGTATTCAAGCTTGCCCTGATTGCCGTAGTAGGCCAGATCGATCCCCGGATAAGCTTCTTTGTACTGCACCTTGGCATAGGTCTGGATCTTCGTCCGCCACTTTTTAGGATCATTGCCGATGAAGTAATTCACAATCCCCGGCAACTGCTCCATCCCGTCGATAGCCGGCGAGGGATTGGCCCCTTCCAGCTTCATGCGGACCACTGATTGCTTGATCAGTGCCGGCTCCGTGGTAGCGAGCGGATCGCGGATGTCATTGGTCGGTGAGCTGGTCTCCCGCTGCTGCAGAACCATCACGGACTCGGTCGGCGTGAGAAAGAGGGTGTAGCCACTGCCACGGGAGATAAATTTCACAGCGCCATCGACCTGGCCGTGATTGGCCTCAAACTGCAGCGGCATCCCCATCATCGTCGCGGTCACACGCTGCGAGGTCGCGAGTGACGGCTGCGTTGGGGAGACCGCTGCTGTTGCCTGCTGACTCGACAGAAGAGGAAACACGATCACACAGGCAACGGCGATCCAACCGGCCCAGTTACTTCTCCGCATCATCAAACCTCCTCTGTGAGCAACCATGCGACACATCCTGCTGCAATAAATAATCGGGGCCTTGCCTGACTTGACGGTCACGCACCTAGTCCTTACCACCCCATCACGTTCCGGATTTCCTGTATGACACCGCTGTAGAGGGAGCTGGGAAGCGCTTCCCTTGTCGTCTTCCTGCCTTCAGAGGGGAGAGACGCTGAGGGAATGCCTCTCGGTTGACCTCCTCCATCTCCGCCACCAGCGTTTCAAGCGCCTCCTCGACTAGACTCGCAAGGGGGCGATTCCCGGTCCAATACACGGCATTTCTGAGGCGCTCGATCAGCGCTGTCGGCAGAGAGAAGGTAATCTTTTGTTTCAGTGAGGGGCGCACCGACATCACCGCATGGTGTGTCCCGTTGGAGCGGAGCTGGCTGATGGATGCATCATTCTGCGGCATATCGATAGTGAAGCTCCGTTTTCAGCTAACCTCCGCGGAGAAGCGAACCTCCTCCGTGTCACTGACTCGCCCCACCTGCGATCGCGTCGGTTGTTGACTCAGGCCTGTCTGGAGTCTGAAAGCCACGGCGCTCGCCCTCACGCTTTCTTTGAGATCTGCAAGAACAGGAGATTCTGGTCTGGCTCCGTAAAGAGCCTCAGGTTGCCAATGTCTTCAGTTGGTATCGTGGCGGCTAGGTCCAGCATCTCGTCGTGAGTTCGATAGATCAGATGCCAGTCCATGAAGGATTCCATGTAACCGATGTCGGGAATGAGGGGCACAAAGTTGGTGACAAGCATCTGTCCGCCGGGATGCAATAGATCAAACATCACGCGGGTCAACCGTTGCGCTAACCGCTGAGATAAATAGTCGAACAAGCCCGCCGCATAGACCAGATCGAACCGGCCCAGTGCGAGTTTTGGACTGAGCAAGGATTTGACTGAGCCCTGCCTCGTTTCCACCTGATACATGCCATAGGCTTGCTTGATGGTCGCCAGACTCTCTTCATCCTGATCGAGCGCAATCAACTCCTTAATTCGCCCCTCGCGCACGGCCTGCGAGAGTGCTGCCTCACGCAGATGGCCCGCAGCAATAGACAGAATCCGAGGATAGGCTGTCTGTTCAGCGACCTGATCGATCAGCCGCGCGATGATCCGTCTCCTGGCGCACACAGCTCTGCTGGCTGGAGCCGAGGCTGTAAAGCGAAAAATGGCTTCTGTCAGCGGGCTTACAAACGAGGGCAGAAAGCTGTCGTCCTCCATACTGTAAATGAGATCCAGCATAGTGGCATCGCCGGCATAGCCCTTCGGTTTCTGGAACGTCCGCCGGGTCAAGGGGTCTTGATGCAGCAGGGTTGCGATCGAATGGTTTAGGCAACCAGAGGCCAGCGCGCTCCATTGTCCCTTCGGATGAGCCATCTTCTGACAGCGCAGCCACAGAAATAGATTCTGCATAGCCTCGTGAACGGCCCCGATCGTCAGCTGTCTGGCGATGTGGGTTAGGAACAGCTGGTCCACTCCCAAACTTTTGCCAGGCGATCTCTGCTCCCTCATCTGCGTGGTCGTCACCATGCCTCCCTCTTTGCGCGGTGCGCGGCTGCATCAGACCAGTTCTCCGCGCCTGCTAAAATATTTTTTTCAGCGCAGTTGCCAGGCACTTCGCAACTCCCGTACCTATCAGCCTTGCACACAACACCACTGAAATACTTCGCATTTCTAATCCTTGCATTGCAGCTGTACGAGAAAGGATTTCACGTTTGGAAGATGGCTGACTTGCACCAAGGGGCGATCACTGTCTGAGACGGAGTTAATGCACGTGAATCATAAGTGCTGACTCCGATGTGATACAGACTGTCATACTTCTGATTCGTTGAGAGAAGTATCAGAGCTGGATGGCCCTATGTCTTCAACAGGCTAATAGCAGTATATTCGGCCCATTCATTCGCTGAGCGTGCGCTCTTTATCGCATCGTAGGCCTGACGATTATTATTTTCCGGCATCCTGCTGAATCGATGCGCATTTTCTTCCGACGGGTAGCATCCACTTGGTCTCCTTGCGTGCCCCGTTGCCATGGGCCACTTCCGGTTGCGAACAGCTCGAATAGCCCCCTCGCCTTCCGATGTGGATTCATCGCCAGCATCCTTGTCGCACTCTGGCCCATTACTTGCGCCGCACAAGACGTAACACCATCACCACCTCGTGTGTCCTTGCAGACAGAGCAGCAACTACAGGAAGAACTCGTGTTCCTGCGTGAAGAAACCGTCGTCACCGCGAACTGGCGGGAGCAACCGATCTCGGAAGCGCCTTCCAACGTCTATGTCATCTCGGCGGAAGACATTCGCCAATCGGGCGCGACGAACCTCCCCACCCTGCTTCGCCGCGTCCCCGGTTTGTCGGTGATCGAAATGTCCGGCGGAGACTTCAATGTGAGTGCCCGTGGGGACAATCAACAGCGGGCCAATCGCATGCTGCTCTTGATCGACGGCCGCTCTTCGTATGTCGATACGCAAGGGCTGGTTCCGTGGAAAACCTTGCCGGTCTCGCTCTTGGAGATCAAGCAGATTGAAGTGCTGAAGGGGCCGGCCTCCGTCATTTATGGATTCAATGCGTTCGACGGAGTCATCAATATCATCACAAAAGATCCTCAGGACATGAAAGGCACGACCCTCCAGGCCGGAGCCGGCGAGTATGGCACGGTGCGGACCGCCGCGATTCACGGCGGAAAGGCCGGCGATCTCGGCTATCGCCTGTCGATCGGCCACGATCAGCAGCAACAGTGGCGCGATCGGAACGCACTGGCGTTTCGTGCCGACCGCATCAATGGGCAGATGAACTACCTGCTCAACAGCGGCGGGATGGTCCGAGTTGAGGGCGGGGTCATTGATGCGAACCGGGCCGACTTTTCCTCCGGTGATTTCCTGCGGATCAACTCGCCCTATACGCTCAGCTATGCAAGAGTCGGCTACGAACGTGATGATTTCTTCGTACGCGCATCCTGGAGCCAAAATAATGTCAGCAGCAGCAACGAGACTGTTCCTGTGCTGGCGCCTTTTGTGGTGAGCGGCGATAAAAACGGGAACCCGTTCAACATTCCGTTTCTGACCAACAGCTACGATCTGGTATCCCAATACAGCCATGCCATCGGCAACGCACATCGAGTCACCCTGGGCGCGAATTATCGCCACAACACCTTGTCGGGGACGGCGGTCTCCGGCCTCAGTCAGGAAAATCGGTTCGGGGTGTATCTTCAGGATCAATGGCGCCTGCTGCAGACCTTGACCTTGACAGCCGGCATCCGGATGGATACCCACTCGGAGATTAATCCAACGTATAGCCCGCGTGTGGCCTTGGTCTATGCGCCGCATCCCAACCACACCCTCAGGCTCTCCGGGTCGGTTGCCTATAAGCCTCCGACGCTGGTCGAAACAAACGCGGATCTCCGCACGACGAACACGATTTTCGGATTTTCCACCACGAATGTGGGACAGGGATCGCACAACTTAAAGCCGGAACGGATCACCTCCTACGAAGCCGAATACCAGGGATGGTTCTTCGACCACCGTGCGCGCGTGCGCCTTACGATATTTGACAACCACATTGCCGACGTCATCGACGCCGTCGGTCTGTCCCCCACGTTCGGCACCTGGATGAACATTCCCGGTGTGGCCGACATTCACGGAGGCGAGGCCGGCCTTGAATTTCTGCCCGCCTCCTGGCTGAAGGGTTACGTCAACTATTCCTATCAGTCGATCAGCCAATCCGTCACCGGCGCGGCCCGACGCGGCGGCCCGCGTTCCACCGTCAACGGAGGGTTGCGCGCCAATTGGGACAATGGGTTGAACGCGGATGCCGCCGTGCACTACGTGGGAGGAGCCAGTTACCCGATCAGGACGGAAATCTATTCCACCTTCTCGACGATCGGACTGATCCCCTCCAGCGCCATTCCCACCGAACGCGTCGACAGCTATACCCTGCTCAATCTCCGCGGAGGCTATCGCTTTTGGAACCAGCGGGCCGAGGTGGCCATCTCAGCCTATAATGCCTTGAACGACCGGCATCGTGAACATCCATTGGGAGATACGATCGGTAGCCGGGTGATGGGGTGGTTCACCCTGACCCTCTAATCATCACCCCGGCCGATGCTCCCGTGATAGGATCTGCATCATGCAGAGATCGATCCCAACATTTCACTCTCTCGCCCGTGCGGCTCTTTTCGTATGGTTCGGCTGCGGTGCGATGGCGGCACTGGTCTTTGATGTGCACGCAGCCGAGATCGTCGTCCTGAAATCCAGCGACGTGGGGTATTATACGCAGGCGGTTCACGGGTTCAAACAGGCGCTCCCCGCTCAGGCGCACATGGTCGAATACACGCTGCGCGACGGGGGACCCGATGCCAGAGAAGTCGGACAATCGATTCGCGCAGGGCACCCCGACCTGGTTCTTGCCGTCGGCTTGAACGCCGCCCTCGCCGCCAAACTCGAAATTCCTGATCTCCCTGTCGTCTTCTGCCTCGTGCTGAATCCGGAATTGCACGGGCTCCCGGCCGGCAATATGACCGGCGTCTTGATGAAGATTCCACACCAGCAGCAACTCGAGAGTATCAAGAGCGTCGCCCCTCGCGCGCGCCGAATCGGCGTGCTCTACGATGAGCACCAACAAGCCGCCACGATCTCCGCGGCCAAACACCAGGCAAAACTCTTGGGTCTGCAGTTGATCGGACGCGCGGTAACGAAGCGAGGAGAGGTATCGGGAGCACTCATGGCCCTCCTTCCCCAGATCGATCTGCTCTGGGTCCTCCCGGACCAAACCGTGGTGACGGATGAGTCCCTTCCGTTTCTCCTGGAGTCCGCCTTCGACGCCAAAATCCCCTTGTTCGGATTTTCTTCCACATTCGTCCAGCGTGGAGCGCTCGGCGCCGTGGTCATCGAACCCCTGGATGCGGGGATCCAAGCCGCTCAACTGGCTGCGGCGATCCTTCGTGATCCACCAACCGGCGGGATGCGGATGGTTCAGCCCAATCACCCGAAACTCGTGCTCAATCTCAATACCGCCGAGCATCTCGGCCTGACACTCGCTCCGGATCTCGTGCGCATGGCCTCACGTCTGTATGGAGGGCCTGGCGCCTTCGCCTCGCAGGACAGTTACAAGCCAATCGTGCCCTAAGGCTGAGAGGCATCTCGCATGCGGGTTGCATCCTTGAACCGATTTTCCCTCAAGACCAAACTGATTACCGTCACAGCCTTGATCGTGGTGGCCAGTTGCACCACCCTGAGCTGGTTTTTCATCGATCGTGAGATTGCGTCAATGGCAGAAGGATTGGCGCACAACGGCAAACTGGTCGCGAACAACTTGGCCGAAACCAGCAGGCACGCGGTCTTCGCAGGAGATCAAGAGCGTCTCCAGCAACTCATGCAAGGCACGTTGACCAGTGAGCAAGTGGCCTACGTGTTGATTCTTTCACGAGACGGCCGGTTGCTGAGCGCCGACGGCAAAGGGGTCTGGAAGCACTACGTGGCTGATCCGGAACAAGCCGACCGGCTGATTTTGATGGGCATGAACAGGTCCACGTCATCGGCGGCTCTTGTCTCGCCGCCCTTCCAGGATCGGATCATCGAGCTCAACAACGGAACGTTGTTCGTTTCAACCGATCTTTCACACAGCCAAACGTGCTGGCTTCGCCTCTTGGCAGGAACGGCTCACCCCATCGTCTATCATCTGACGCAGGCCATCACAGGCCCTCCCATGTCACTTGGCAGCGACCCTTTGCTCAGCCTGACGTTGACTGAATCAGCGCTGAGCCCGCCTTCCGACACCGCACTGCAGACGCCGCTGTATGGGTATGTGCTTGTCGGCATGTCCAGCAGCCAAGGCCATCTTCTCCTTCGCAAAATGGCCGGGCAAGTCGTCGTGATCGCCGGGATCATCATTGCCTTTTCATTCGCCGCCGTCGTCTACCTGACCAGGCACATCACCACGCCACTCACTGCCTTAACGTCGCTCGCGACACGCGTCTCACAGGGTGATCTGTCGGTCTCACTGACACCATCCTCTCACGATGAGATCGGGCAACTCACGACCACCTTCAATCAGATGACGACAGCGTTGAAAACTCGAGAGAATGACCTCAAAGAATTGAATCGAACGCTTGAATCTCGTGTGAATACAAGGACCGAAGAGTTGCAACACGCCAACCAGAAGCTCTTGAAACTCGACCGCTTAAAAACGATTCTGGTTTCCAACGCGTCGCACGAACTCCGAACCCCGCTCACCTCGATCAAGATTCATGTGAAGAATCTGCTCGATGGTGTGACAGGAGCCCTTGGGAGCGACCAACTTCAGGCCTTGGGCCGGGCCCATGAGAACATCGAGCGTCTGCGCACGCTGATCGATGACCTCCTGGATCTTTCTCGTCTTCAGGCAGGCGGCCTTGAACTCAAACGGGATAATGTACAGTTGGACGATCTGTTACGTGAAATCGTGGAGGGGCTCCGATACTTTTCTGAACAGAAACAGCTGGCGGTTGATCTTGCCTTTCCCGGTCAACTCCAGCCGATCAGTGGAGACCCCGACAAGCTCCGTCGTGCGCTCACAAACGTCATCCACAACGCGATGAAATTCACTCCCGAGGGGAGACGTATCCAGATTGACACGCACCAACTCACCGATGGCTCCGTGCTCGTCACCGTCGAAGACTCCGGGTACGGGATCGCACGGGAAGAACTGGATAAGGTGTTTCTCCCTTTTTTCCGCTCCCCTCATATCTCAGCCACGACACGAGGCTCCGGGCTCGGACTGTCGATCGCGAAGGAACTGATTGAATTACATCACGGAGCCATCTGGGCGGAAAGCACGGTCGGACAAGGAAGCCGTTTCTTCATCCGGCTTCCACGCACACCGCAAGACGCACCGGCAGTGATTCGAGACCGCGTGTAATCGCGTGCGCGATACGCGTTGTCGGGACAGCGCTACGACTCAGACGGCCGTGAGGGGATCTTTTTCTGTTTCATCAGCTTGGTCAGGTAGGTCCGCTGAAGCTCCAAGAAGACGGCGGCTTGCGTCTGGTTCCAGCCTGTCCTTCGCAAGGCCTGGGTGATGAGCCACCGGCTATGCGCCTCCATTGAGTCGTGATAGGGCATGCTCTTCCCATCAGGAATGGGCGCCGCGCCTTGAGGCGTCACAACACCTGGCAGTCCAAGATCCTCCGCGTGGATGACCGGACCATCGGAGAGGATCACCGCCCGAGCCAACACGTTCTCCAATTCACGAATATTCCCAGGCCAATGATAGTGACAGAGGGCTTCCATCGCTCCCGGGCTGAGCGGCTTCTTTTTGACCCCACCCCGCGCTCCCTCACGCTCAATAATGTGATGCGCCAGGACAGGAGTGTCTTCTTGACGGTCTCGGAGCGGCGGGAGCGTCACCGGGAACATGCTGAGCCGATAGTAGAGATCCTCCCGAAACGCGCCGTCCTTGACGGCTCGAGGCAGGTCCTTGTTCGTCGCGGCAAGGAACCGAACGTCCGCACGAATTGAGTGCGTCCCTCCCACCCGGTGAAACTCCCGATCCTGCAGCAGCCGCAAGAGTCGGCTTTGAAGTGAAAGCGGCATATCGCCGATCTCGTCAAGAAAAACGGTGCCCCCTTCCGCCGCCTCAATCTTCCCCTCCTGCATATGTGTCGCCCCGGTGAAGGAACCCCGCTCATGCCCGAACAGCTCATTTTCCAGTAACTGCTCCGGCAGCGCCGCGCAATTGACGACCATGAACGGCTTGTTTTTTCTCGAACTCCACCGATGAATGGAACGGGCCAGAAGTTCCTTTCCCGTCCCCGTTTCGCCCTGAAGCAGAATGGTGATGTCCGAAGCCGCCGCTCGCTTGGCCGCGGTCACGACATCTTTCATCGTGGCACTCTCAGCTACAATCGTGGAATAGCGCGCATCCAGATCCGAGCGTAAGTGCGTCACTTCCCGTTTCAGCGATTCCCGTTCCAGGACTTTCTGAATCACCAGTCCCAAATGGTCGGGATCGAACGGCTTGGTAAGAAAGTCGCAGGCCCCCAGCTTCATGGCCTCGACCACCCGATTGACCGTGCCGTAGGCCGTCAGAATGATGATGGGAGGTATGGGGTGGCCGGCCTTCTCAGAAGGCGCATGGGCCTGTTGAGCCATCGCCTTTCCCCGGCCATTGAGGTGTTCAAGAACCTCAAGTCCTGACAGAATCGGCAATTCCAGATCAAGCAGGACAAGAGACGGCGCGGTCTGTTGAATCACGGTGAGGGCTTCCGCCCCATCTTTTGCGGTGATGGTATGATGCCCCATCCATTCAAGCCGCTGTTTGAGGCCTGAGAGGATATCGGGATCGTCATCGACGATGAGAATTCGCGCGGCCATGGCTGTCTTAAAAAGTACGCTTATCTATGACTACAACTGCTTTGCCAACTTGCTGCCAGGCGACTAGCTCTTGATCCGGCGTGTCAACTCCGCATGTGCCTGTCGAATGAGGAGAAGATAGCTTGGGAGATGAGAGTAAATCGTGTCAGCCGTGACTTCATTATAGGTATGGCTGGTGAGGTTGCGGTCTTGCAACATCTGAAACCAGTCTGAGTTCTCCTGGATCACCCCGAGCTGGAATGCCGTCCGGAGGCTGTCTCTCGGCGAATACGCCTCCACTCCGGATTCCTCGGCATATCCCTTCAAGCTTTTCCAGAACAACTCGAAGGTAAACTCGAACCGTTGGATCGCAGAATCGCGGACAAATTCGTTGACCGGCTGAGCCAATGCGCCTTCAAGCCGCGTCAATGCAATCCCCAGCAACCGAAGTAGATTACGCAGCTTGTCGCTCATAGAGACTCCTCGTCTGTTGAAGAGCCACCGCCTTAAACACCTCGTCCACGCCGAAAAAATCGACCACATCAACTTTCTGCATGATCGGCAATTCGTCGAAGGCCTCTCGTAACGCAGCCAGCATCTCAGGCGCAATAGCATGCCGAAGATCGATTCCGACATCGACATCAGACCGAGAACCAGCCCGCCCACTGGCCCTGGACCCGAACACAAACACGTACACCTGGGGTTCGGACGCCAAGATGGTTCGCGCCAATTCATCCGCTTTGGCCCGCACCAGAGATAGAAGGTCGTCGTTATTCATCAGGCTAGACCTCACAAGCTAGATCACACCGTTGTCTATAGCCGCATACAGGTGAAAAGGCAAGATCGCAGGGGCAAGGAACGGAGTTCGGCTCTTACTGAAACTGCCTGGCCAGCTCATCAGGATTGAAGACGCCGCGTTCGGTGATGATGTCGGTAATCAGCTCGGCTGGGGTCACGTCGAGGGCGGGATTGTAGACCGCGACGCCCGCAGGCGCGATTGGGTGGCTGCCGTGGATGGTGGTGACTTCTAACGAGTTGCGTTGCTCGATGGGAATGTTCGCCCTGTCTTCGTCTTCAGATCAATCGTTGAATAGGCGGAAAAAGACTCTCGGTCCATTTTTCGATTTCGGCATCCACCTAGAGACAAATCGCGAACCCTGCCCTCCCAGACGACAATCCCCTGTCCGTGGTGAAGTATTTGAGTATACCACTTAGGCGACACGGATCTGTTTACGTCGCCAGTCGCCAGCCCCCAGGCCAATCAAGGCCGTGAGGCCTGTGCCGAACAACAGGACGGCGGCGGGAAGAGGAACAACGGTGAGGGAAGAAATCCCACCCCATGCAACATAATTTCCACCAAGCTCATGCCTGAATTGAAAAAACGCTGTTTTGGTTGCAAACGCACTAATGGTCGGTGGGGTAGATGGTAGGAAGGAATTATTAAATGCAGTTGCAAGAGGATCAATTAATCCAAGGTCAAGGGCTTCTAACCGAAAGCCGTTAATATTCTCTACCTGGCTTGGAGGGAAAAAGCTTATAGACCGATAGGAGTCAACGCCAGCAGGAGGAACGCTTGGCTTATCGACAATCCTTATCAAGCTTGAGGACGGGAGGCTAGATGAGAGTAGCCTATTGGTCCCTATGCTGGCGGTCGTACTCGCAATCGCTCCATGATAATCGGTTGCAGTGGGACCGAGGGGGCTCCCTGTTGCGTTGGAATCAAAAGTGTATGTGCCTATAAACGAGCTTCCAACGGCGATGCCTGTTCCGGCCTCAAGGGAAGGGTGCACATTTGTTAACTGTCCCTCAAACTGAAACGTCACCAGCTCTGCTGTTGCGGGCGCGATGGCGATGCTTAGCGACAGCACGCTCAGTATCAAGCCAATCCCGACTGAAACGCCTCTGTGCTTCATCGTTAATACCACCTTTCTCTATTCTTAAAATTGAGGATCCCTGGCCCTGTCGTCTGACACATCCCCAAGATTCCGGCCAGGCAGCAGAGATGGTCTTGCCTCAAACAACAAGAAATATGGCTGGAGGAGAGGGCTAAGAATTCTGGAAAACGCTACCGTCAGCCACCATGCATCGATTCGCTGGAGACTTATAGCACGACTAGGAAAACGCAGTATATTGCATTTCCACCTAGAGAGAATGCAGTCACACGGAAATGCACGCATTGTCTGATCGACCTTCTTTTACAGCAAGCCTCGTGGAGTAAAAAGACTCCCGGTACATTTCCTACTCCCCAGCTGGTTCAATCTTCTGCTTCTAGGTGTCAGGCCAGGCAACGACCCCATTGGGGCCATCAGACGCTGGTTAACCCAACGACACAACTTGCCAAAACAAATCTCTTCATTAAAACCTCTTCTTCGTCACGATAGTCAATGTTGCGCAGCACTCATATCTGCCCCGTTTGTACCATCCCTGCAACGTCCTAGGTGCACACTATCAGACACAAGCCAGGTCTTACGAAATGCATCAAACGAATACGAGAGACGCTGTATAGGTAAAACCCTGACCATCCAGCCTGTTTATTTTTAGCGTAACCGTATCCTGAATGCCTGACTCGGCCCCAGGCACACTTAAGGTAAATATTCCTTCGCGCTGTGCCGAGGTTATCGAAGTTGACGTCGTATCTTGATATCCATCTGTCCCGACAATAGACAGCATTACGGTCGTCCCTGCAGGAAGACAGAAGATGTCTGCTGTTCCGACGTACCCTACTCCTGCCCCTGGCGACGGGGGTGTGAGCCTGAGTGACCTAACTGTTGTTTTTGAACCTAGATCAACGGCGAGATCGGGATATGGCCCTTGCCCAGGGGCTATGACTGATACTCCAACAGTACTGTTAGGTAGACCAATCACCCGCGGCTCTAAAATGATATCGAAAACAAACGTGCGATCCAATGCCTTGGAATTGCACAAGCGGTCCGCGAGAGTATCGAAGCCAGGCGCAGGACCGCCCCCAATCGTATTGCAATACAAATCAAATCCTACTGTCACGAAAAGACAGGCTGATCCAAGTTGCCCCGCGATGAGCGAACCAATACCTGTAGCAGCTACGGCACTAGATATTCGTAAACAGAGGAACTCCGCCGCTCCCGGCGTTGTAAATGCCACATCGCAAATATTTCCAAGCATGCCAGCTAGATCCTGGCATATCTCACTCGGATTGATTGAAGGTGCTGCATCTGTTGGTATGCTAGCTTGGTAGACGCCGGCGCTAACTTTCGTCGCTCGAAACTGGCCAAGAAACTTACGACTGGCGTTATTCTCTAGTGCAACAACATAAACATCTGCGTTTTCCTCGGGCAATTCGCAGCTCTTCACCTGTACAGCACAAACACCGGCACCCGCCACCTGAGAGACCTGCATCGCCCCTAATGCGCTGATACCAGCGCTCGTTTGGGCACTCGCAATCTTAGAAGATTGCATCACTCCAGCCTGAGACGGACTGTATTTTAGAGTGATCCGCTGGCCACCCCGTGCAACACTCCCCTCCTTTTGAGATGACGGAGCAGTCGCAGCCAATGAAGCCAGTCCTATGGCTGAGCTTTTTGAGGATTGGGTGAAGTCAACAGATGTATTGACTTGCGTCGTCCCATCGCTGCTAATAACCGTCACCGCCACATTCGTAGGCGATATCCAATTCAAAAGAAATTGAGTGCCATCCACGGCCACCATCTTAGCGGGACGCCCTACAGCATCCAGATCATATCGAATAGCATCCCCATTATCGGATCGGATGAACATTTGACTGATAGAAGTGGGCTTGCCGCTTGCGTCCCTTTCCCCGTACAATTCAATCACTCTGCCATCAGCGGTATCCGCCGTAGCTAGAAGCGGATCGTTGCTATTCGTCATAATTGTAAAGTTTGACACCGACCCCACTGGAGGCACGCTACTGCTACTTCCCCCTTCACTCTGACTTCCGCTACATCCTTTTAGAATAGAGACGACCGCAAGGCCGAGCGCTCCACCTCCCAAGGCAACGAGAAATTCTCTCCGGCGCAGACCACTCAATACAGCAGGTTGCAGTTCATGCCTAAAATCTTCTTTCATGATCCCTCCATGACTTTGCACATCCAGATTTAGCACTCACTGATCCTCTCCCGATTTTACAGACACCGCCATAACGGGGAGACTTATGAAATAGGAGATCCACATGCCGCACATCCGCCGCGACGGTCTCACACAGATAGACTCCTTCGCCATTCCCCTTCTGGTGTCCGCCAAATGGCGTACATGCTTCGGATAAAGAATTATGTTGATTCGTACTGCTATCCACTGTGATTCCGAGCCATATTCATATACACTCGCGCCACCAATTCCGTACGCGAGCGGACACCGAGTTTTCTAAATATCCGCTCCATGTGCTTTTGAACTGTTCGGGAACTGATCTGGAGTTGCAATGCAATCTCTTTATTCGTCAGTCCCTGCGCCACCCATCCGATTACCTCTGCCTCTCGCACCGTCATACCCAGGATGGCACGCCGGAGCGGCTCTCTTCCTAGAAGATCCGGAGCTGTCTTGGCCTTTTGCACCCGCATCTCTCGAAGAGCCTCCAACCGCTGCATCGTCTTCCTCCGCATTACCATCTGTCGCCGCCCTTCTAGCAGAACAGCGACTGCATGCGAAATACGCCACCTGGCGTAAATTGTATTACCTAGAGGCTACGTCTATGCACATGGATGGCTATGGCAACACTGCTGCGAGGCCGGCAAAGGACAGGGCGAAATGGAACGACTGACAGGAAAAGATCTACGGCGACTCTCCAAGTTCCTACGCGATCTGTATCAGCTGCGTACGCACGAGGAGTTCAGAAATCATCTACTGACCGCACTACCGACGATCACGGAAGGTGAATTTACGTCCTACAACGAAATCGACCATCGCCAGAGTACTGGCACGTTCAAGACTGATGTGCCTGGCTTCCTCGACAATCCGGAGCACTACGGCCACGTGCTTACACAGCACGCGGACAGTCATCCTGTCTTACAACATTTCGAGAAGACCAAAAACGGATCTACAGTCACCATTTCTGACTTTGTGTCTCAGCGCGACTTTCGAAAAACCGCCTTACATAATGAGTTCTACCAACCACTGCAGATTCCCCATATCATCGGCTTCGCGCTTCAGAGCGGCGCGCAACACAGCATCACTGTCGCCCGGCACAAGAACGGCCGCGCGTTCGGTGAACAGACACGCACGATTCTCAATGCCATTCGCCCGCATGTGCTGCAAGGGCTCCACAATGCCATGGCCGTCACGCAGATGCAGGACCAGCTGACCGCGCTGGAACAGGTCATGGAAGAAGGACAGCAGGCTGTGTTGTCTGTGACCCTGGAGGGTCGTATTCGTTTTTCGACACCCCACGCGCAACGCCTCTTCTCCCAATATGGCCTTCACACCAGGCGAGACTCCTACTGGTTGCCTTCGTCGATTCGCGCATGGCTGCGCAACCACCCCACGCAACGACAATCGTCCGATGATGTGGGATTGCCCATTGCTCCACTGACCATTGCCGGAAAAACCGGCACGCTCCAGATCCGAGTGGCTCTCAAAGGGGTGCAGTATCTCCTGATGCTGCAGGAACACCGGCTGGAAACGACGAGGGATCTGACCCAACTCGGATTGAGCGCAAGGGAGACGGAAATTCTTGGATGGGTCGTGCAAGGCAAGACAAACCCGGAGATCGGTCTGATCCTCGGCATCAGCCCTCGCACCGTACAAAAACACCTGGAACATATCTACGGTCGGCTCGGTGTGGAAAATCGCCATGCGGCCATCAGCCAGGTACTCAACGCCACCCGGTCCGACCGATAGAAGCGGCTATCATGGATACATTAACCTCGCAAGACACGCACAGACTCCTCGGGTTTCTGCAAGCGCTCTATACCGTGAGGAGTCGCGCTGAATTTACCACGCATCTGGTTTCGGCGATCCCTACTGTCATCGCCTCGGATGCCAGCGGCTATAATGAAATCAGCTCACGCCGGCGGGTGGCTTCCTATCAAGGATGGCCACCCGACCATCCGGACATCCCGGATGCCCAGGAGATCCTTGGCCGCTATGCCCATCAAAGTCCTCTCATCGCCCATGCTCAGCGAATAGGAGACACGTCGGCTCACAAGATCACTGACTTCGTCTCCCAAAGAACGTTCCGTACGACGACGCTCTTCAATGAGTACTATCGTCCTCTACAGCTCCACTACAACATGGGCGCGAAATTGACACCCGGAGCCGACCCACTGATCGCCATCGGCCTCCTCCGCTCGCGTCGAGACTTCTCCTCTCGCGACATCAGGCTCATGGACTTCATGCGGCCCCATCTCCTCCAGGCTTCCCACAATGCCGCATCCGTCACTCGAATGCAGGAGCAGGTCGCAGCCAGCGCCGAGTCCCTTGAAGAAAACCGCCAAGGGCTCGTGTCAGTTACTGAAGAGGGAAAGATCCGCTTTGCAACGCCTCTCGCAGAACAGCTGATGGTGAGGTACGACCAAACGGCAAAACGCAACTCTGGCTGCCTCCCGCCGAGGCTTCGCAGCTGGCTGCGGCATGAATATGCTCGCCAATGCTCCGAGAGCCTCAGACACACTCCGAGTCGCCCTTTGCGCATCGACGGAGCAATGGGCATTCTTACCGTCCGCCTTCTGCGCCAAGACCGCCAAGCACTCCTGCTGCTTGAAGAAACTCCAGCACAGGAGAAGCGGCCAACCCTCAGCGCACTTGGCTTCAGCCCCCGCGAAACAGAAATCCTCAGCTGGGTGACTCAAGGCAAGACCAACCCGGAGATCGGCATGATTCTCGGCATCAGCCCTCGCACCGTGCAAAAACACCTGGAACATATCTACGGTCGGCTCGGTGTGGAAAATCGCCATGCGGCGATCAGCCTGGCACTCACCGCGAGTCGAATGGCGAGAACGTCGGGCGGATCGGACTAATCCACATGGAACATCTCGCCACCCACGATACTCGCCGGCTCTTCGAGTTTCTCCGAGATCTGTATGAACTACGGAATCACGATGAGTTTAAGCAGGCGCTGGTCAAAGGTATCGCAGACCTAGTCTCTGCCGACCTATACGCCTACAACGAAATCAGCACCAGCAAAAAGACCGTGACTGGTTATGCGTTCTGGCCGGAGAGCTTTCCGTTGGGAGACGGACCGGCCATCATCGGCCGATACCAGCACCAACACCCTGCCGTCGTCCACTTTCTGTCCACCGGCAAGGGAGACGTAACCAAGATCTCTGACTTCATGACATATCGACAGTTTCGTCGTACAGACCTCTACAATGAGTACTATCGGCCCAAAGGCATTCCTTACGGTATTGCCTTTGGCATTTCGCTCGAGCAGGACGGCTTAATTGGAATTGGGCTCCACAGAAGTGGAAAGGACTACAGCGAACGGGATCGTCGTCTGTTATCTGAACTTCATCCTCACATTCTTCAGGCCTTTGAGAACGCCCAGGCTGTCACCCGCATGCAGCATGGCACCACCGCAATTCACGGTGCACTGGATGCGCTCGATTCGGCCGTCGTCTGTCTTTCGCCGCACTCAACGATTCGATGGACAACACCTCGCGCCGAGCGATTACTGCTGGAGCACAAGCTCTACGGATATCGCACCCATGATCGCCTCTGTCACACCATCACAATGTGGCTACAAGCCCTCGACTCGGAATTGTCCCGCCACACAGAAGTCCCACAAGCGCCACGCCCCCTCGTCGTTTCAGGACCCGATGGAACGGTGACGATCAGACTCATGCGGCAAGGGCAGGTCCGCCTGCTGATTTTTGATGAATCGAGACACTCCGTATCTCACGCCGCACTCGACCACCTCGGACTGAGCGCACGACAAACACACATTCTCAGTTGGGTCGCCCAGGGGAAAACCAATCCAGAGATCGGCATGATCCTGAACATCAGCCCACGAACCGTGCAGAAACACCTTGAGCGGATTTATGGTCACCTGGGGGTGGAAAACCGCCACACCGCGATGAGAGTGGCGTGGGATGCGATGCGACGGAATGGGGTTGGATCAGACTGAGACTGAAACTGCTTCGCCAACTCCCCTGGCCTGAAGACACCGCGTTCGGTGATGGCGACCGTTCGCACCATCATTCGTCCCCTTCTTCCGCCAGCTTCAGCACCGCTGCCCGCGTCAGCGGCGACACACGAAACCGCTTTTCCTGGAGCCGATCGATCTGTTCCTTGACGCTGGACACCAGCCCGGCGCGCTTGGCATTCACGAGCAACCCCAGGGTGCCTATCACTGGAATCCCTCGTCTCTCAGCTTCCCGCCTGGCTAACCCGTCGTCGAGCACGGCCACAACATCGCCGATTTCACCAGCCAGCATGAGCACCTCCGTTTCACCGGGGCCCAAGTCGTGCTCGAACGGTAGCATGGTGATGGCGGCAGGGGAGCGAACGACCAGCCATGCAAGCATGTTTACCTCAGGCAAGTCGATGCCGCGCGATTGTCCCTCTTCAATTTCATGTAACACAGCGGGAGGGATGACGATATGCCCGGCCAGAGCAGGCAGGATATGGAGAAGTCCGAGTTGATGGAGATATTGAAGCGTCGATGTGTCGCAGACGACTTCAGGCAAGGCGAGGCTCTTTCCGGAGCTGTTCCTCATTCAAACGGAAGGTGTCCACGCCGTACTCGGCCAGCTTGCTGAGAAAGACCGTCCGCGGAACGCCAGCCAGTTGGGCGGCGGCCCCTGAAGACAATTGCCCCAGCTCGAACAGCTTGACGGCGCCAGCCATGCGCAAGGCCTCTCCCATTCCTTCAGGCGACAACTTCAAGGCCAGCAAGGTGTCATCGGGAATCTCCAGCATAATTCGACTCATACCACCCTCCCCGCATCAGCAATTGATGAGAGTATAGCAAATTCTGTTGCACGGACTGATTTTTTTAACCTGCCGGAGCGAAAAGGCCTTCCCTCTTCCAGTTATCCTAACTATGACAAAACTGGCCAGCGAGTTCCCCCGGCTTGAAGACGCCGCGTTCGGTGATGATACCCGTGATCAACTCGGCCGGGGTCACGTCGAAGGCGGGATTGTAGACCTCGACGCCAGCCGGTGCGATCGGGTGGCTGCCGTGGATGGTGGTGACTTCTAACGAGTTGCGCTGCTCGATGGGAATGTCCGCGCCGGTCTTCGTCTTCAAATCGATCGTCGAATACGGCGCCGCGACATAGAACGGAATGCCGTGAGCCTTGGCGAGCACCGCCACTGAATAGGTCCCGATTTTATTCGCCACGTCGCCGTTCGCCGCGATCCGATCGGCGCCGACGACGCACAGCTGGATTTTCCCCTGACGCATCAGGGACCCGGCCATATTGTCGGTGATGAGCGTCACCGGGATCTTATCCTGCATCAGTTCCCAGGCCGTGAGCCGGGCTCCTTGTAAGACCGGGCGCGTTTCATCTGCAATGACCTGAATCTTCTTTCCCTGCTCCCAGGCTGCGCGAATCACACCGAGTGC
>CXWL01003960.1_pt1 | contig 26529 bp, 22 predicted proteins | sample 590931 | NCBI WGS metagenome assembly CXWL01 (sample SAMEA3498368, study PRJEB10139) | groundwater metagenome | biome: water well; material: biofilm material | place: Germany | collected 2015-04-27 | reverse complement strand
AAGATTGACGAAGAAACCACTGTTCAGCCTGACAATTTGGTGGTTTGTGGGGAGCTGGAAAAAACGGCCTATCTGAGCAAAACTCCAACCTTAATTTTCGAAATACTTTCCAAGTCCACAGCACATAAGGACCGTACTACCAAATTCAAACTGTATGAGCGGGAAGGTGTTCGACACTACGTGATCGTTGACCCAGAAGAAAGAATTGCCAAGGTCTATCGCTTGCATGAAGGGCGCTACATCAAGGTGCTGGATGCCAACAAGGACAATGTTGAGTTTGACTTAGGAAAATGTAGTATTCAGTTCGAATTCGCCAAAATTTGGTTGTAATCACAGATATAGTATGGAATGTGGGCAATAAATGAATAACCTAAAACTTTTGCGTAAAATTGCTGTCCTTCACAATCATTTCTCACCCGTTCACACCACCCGGATATCCGCGCTTATCTGGAATCAGTCCATTTTTCAGGTTCAGAGTAGAGAATATGGAGAGTTAGTGTGGAGTGACTACAAGCTTTGTTTCGCGATCATCGACCTTTACCCCAATACAATTGAACGTAATCAGTCGATAACCGTGGCCGCATGAAGCTTCGTTACAATAAAAAACTCAACCAAAGTAAGAAGGAGGAATAATGTTGCAAACCATACAAGTAGAAATCGACGCCACAGGTCATATCCACCCAATGGAAGCGCTGTCTTTCAAACCGGTTGGCAGAGCATTGCTAACACTATTAGACCCTACCATCGAAACAATACCTTGGCAGACAGACGAAGGGCGCGGCAGTGTACGGCGAGCCCTAACGCTACTCTCATCACCACGCTTTGCTCACCGACCTGCCACCAAAGCAAGCGAAGTCATGCAGCACATAATAGACATGCGTGATGAATGGGACGCCAGTAAATGATTCGGAGGGTTTATCTCGATACCTGCTGTGTCATTTATTTGCTTGAGGATGTTCCAATTTTTAGTGAACAAATTCGCAAACACATGACGAACAACACCGATGCTATCTTATGCGTATCGGCGCTGGTTCGACTAGAGGCCTTAGTTAAACCGATTATCGATGGCAACACAGCGTTAATTGCTGATTACGAAATTTTTTTGGCCGATCAACAATGGCTGACAATCGGCGATGCCGAATTTGACCGCGCTTGCATTACGCACACGCCATAAAATAAAAACTCTGGAGCACTCCATTTGGCGACAGCTATGCAGCACGATTGCATCAAATTCTGGACGAATGACGAACGTTTGCAACAAGTGGCTATTGGAATGGCAGTTAATATTTTTGATCGGCAAGAGCAAAATTGAAAATTTCCGCTTCTGATTTGCTGCCACCCCCTGTAAATTGCTGGCTGGTAATTTGAAGAATGGACTTGACAGAAAACCGATATTGCTTGCGTTTTACCAGTTTTGGAATCGAGTGCGTGGTTATTGCACACCCGATTCATGTGCATTGCGCATGAAGAACTACAACCAGTGATTGATGAGCTTCCTTTGGATGACCTGAACAACCTCAGAAACCAGATGGTACACGAATACGTTGAAGACCCTGTTGTACTCAGCAGTGCCCTGCAAACCGGCCATGATTTTGTACGGCACTCATTGTCACAGCCAACAAAATGATTACCGAAATCGAGCAGAGGGGCTGGGCATGATGCAAAATACCATTATGGGGATCTCTAATAATTCAATTTTGAAAAATGGGTGCTTATAAATTTCAATGATTTACATTCGTCAATGTTATGAAAAAAGCAATTTTTAGAGGTTCCCTTATGACAGAAAGACAATCTGCGTACACGGATTCTTATTGCTTTACCAAAACGAATCGACTTAATGCCGCCGCAAAAATAGTTGCCTGACACCTATTGGATAGGCTTGATACAACTGATTGAGCGGAAGTGCAGGCAGTCTTGATGGACAATCATAGGGAAGGTACACCTATAGCAGTATAAAAAGGAGGAAATCCTTCAGAAAAAAGAGAGTTTTAAAACAAGAATTGGCCTCAAAATGTCCGGATTTAGGAAAAATTTCAAAAAATTTTAGTACTCGCAGCATAGGGGTTTAAATTGCAATTAATAGAGATCCCTCTTTAAAAATTAATAATTAATTGTAAAAATAAAGTATCTTGTTTTTGTAATTAAACACTAGATTAAATTCAGGAATAAGGTATAAGTGATTTTTCAATCAAGTTTTGATCGCATCAATAATGCCATCAACTTAGTCAGCACTAAGAGAATGTGACCATGAAACAGGTACTTATAAAACAAGGGCAAGTTATCTTGGAAGAGGTTCCAGTTCCTAAAGTTGAATCTGGAACGGTACTTGTTCAAGTTGATCATTCCTGTATATCCATTGGTACTGAGATGAGTGGTATTAAAGCAAGTGGTTTGCCTCTATGGAGAAGAGCGCTCAATCAGCCCGATAATGTTAGAAAAATTTTTTATATGGTCACTACTCAAGGAATAGCCAATACAAAAAGTCTGGTGGAAGAGAAATTAATGGCTGGAGTTGCAATAGGGTATTCAGCTGCAGGGGTAGTTCTTGAGGTTGGCGCAGGCATTCATGATTTGCAGCCCGGAGATCGTGTTGCATGTGCTGGAGCCCAATGTGCATATCATGCAGAATATATTCGTGTGCCGAGAAATTTAGTAGTTCCCATTCCTGATGAGCTTTCATTCGCAGAAGCTAGTACGGTTACGCTTGGTGCAATTGCATTACAGGGTATCCGGCGAGCTCAGCCGACCTTGGGTGAAACTTTTGTTGTTATTGGATTGGGTATCCTCGGGCAATTGACAGTCCAATTTTTAAAAGCGAACGGTTGTAGGGTGATCGGGACAGACCTTGATAGAGACCGAATTAAAGTTGCTGTTGAATTAGGGATGGATATTGGAATTTTCCCTGAGATGGTAAACGATATTGATCAAGTCGCCAAATTGACCGACGGGATAGGCGCGGATGGTGTGATAATCACCGCCGCCACACCATCAAATGAAGTGATCTCTATAGCATTTAAGATGTGCCGAAAAAAAGGCCGGGTAGTACTCGTTGGTGATATCGGTCTTAATTTGAATCGTGCAGACTTCTATCAGAAGGAACTCGATTTTTATATTTCAGCATCATACGGACCAGGACGATACGACAATAACTACGAAGAAAAGGGCCTTGATTATCCGATAGGTTATGTACGCTGGACCGAAAATCGGAATATGGCTGAATATCTACGTTTAATTGCAGAGGGACGAATCAAGGTAGCGCCATTGATTGCAGCAACTTACACCATTGAACAGGCGAAGGTAGCCTATGATATGCTGAAGGATCAGCGGATCAATCCACTGATGGTGTTGCTATCTTACTCTCGTAAAGAAAATGCTTCCGTTTTTCCTCGCACTGTTTTGATATCTGCAGCTCTTCCAGCTTCATCAGGCCGTATTCGAATTGCTGTAATAGGTGCGGGTGGATTTGCGAAAAACATACACTTGCCAAACCTTAAAATTTTATCTGATTACTTTCATATCCAAACTATAGTGAGCAGAACTGGGCATAATGCTATGTCCACTGCTAAGAAGTTTGGTGCTTCTAAAGCTACAACGGACTACGAAGATGTACTGAATGACCGCGACGTTGATGCTGTCCTCATTACTACCCGACATAATTTTCATGCCGATATGGTGCTCAAAGCGCTTGAGGCCAATAAACATGTGCTTGTTGAGAAGCCACTTACACTCACAGAAGTCGAATTGGAACGAATCATGGCTTTCTATTCCAATACTGGCACGTCTGCGCCGCCGTTGTTGTTGACGGGTTTCAACCGACGCTTTTCGCCATATATTAATAAAATAAGGGAAATAACTGAGAATCGCAGCAATCCAATGATGCTTAATTACCGCATGAACGCAGGATATATTCCGCTGGATCACTGGGTTCATACCGAGGAAGGAGGAGGGCGCAATATTGGAGAGGCTTGCCATATCTATGACTTATTCACTTGTTTGACGAACAGCAAAGTTATTTCTGTCGACGCTCGGGCAGTTTTGCCAGCGACAAAGTATTATAGCCGCACTGATAATTTTGTTGCGACCATGACTTTTGAGGACGGATCAGTTGCAACCCTGACATACACAGCTCTGGGGTCCAAAGATTATTCAAAGGAACAACTTGAAGTTTTTGTGGATGGTATGGTATTGGTAATGCAAGATTACAAAAAACTTGATGTAATTGGTTCCAAGATTATTGGCTTAAAAAGCAAACTCATGGAAAAAGGGCATAGAGAAGAGCTTGATGTCTTTTCGAAAGCGATACTTAAAGGGGGAGATTGGCCAATTCCTCTTTGGCAGCAGATTCAAGCTACAAGAATCGCATTACGGGTCGAAGCAAACATTGTGCATCACAACTAAGTTAGGAAAATTTTTTGAACATTAATGATGAAGTACGTTTATTTTGGGAGCGGGAGCCTTGCGGGAGTGGTCAAGCAATTGTTGGCGAATTGCGGCCACTTACAAAGGAATGGTTTGAACAGATAGAAACTCATCGCTATAAGGTCGAGCCATTCATTCATTCGGTTGCACAATTTACCCTTCACCATGGAAAAAAAATTCTTGAAATTGGAGTGGGCGCTGGTACTGACCATTTGCAATGGGCTCGGGCTGGGGCTGGGGCGCAATGTTTCGGAGTAGATTTGACTGAGGCAGCAATAGAGACAACGAAAGCTCGTTTTTCATTATATGGTTTTGAGACCACCTTAAAACGACTAGATGCTGAAACACTATCTTTTCCCGACAATTTATTTGATATCGTTTATTCGTGGGGAGTAATCCATCACTCCGAGAAACCAGAGGCGATTATTAATGAGGTTAGAAGAGTATTGAAGCCTGGCGGCTTATTTATAGGTATGTTCTATGGGCGTCGTTCCCCGCTTGTTTTCAAGTTTTGGGTAAAACACGCGTTGCTCAAGGGAAAACCATGGTTAACTTTTTCTGATATTGTTTGGGATAAGGTTGAAAGCGTGGGAACAAAATCCTATACCGAGGTAGAACTTCAGGCGATGTTTTCAGAATTTGGTTATTTTGAGTCAATTCCACTTATTACCACTTATGATACTGACCATTGGCCAAAATGGTTGAGCAAGTTTTTTCCAAATTCATGGGGCTGGTTTATTGGAATCAGGGCAAGGAAATAATGTGTGGGATCACAGGCGCCCTGGTTTTTGAGGGAAGTGCTTTTCGAGTTAGCGAGCAGTATATCATTGCTATGCGCGACACGATGATTCATCGCGGTCCAGATGGGTGTGGCGTTTGGGTTTCGAAGAATGGCAGAGTCGGTTTTGGTCACCGAAGGTTATCGATTATTGACTTGTCAGAAGCTGCCTCGCAACCAATGAACAATGAAGACAATAGCCTTCATATTATCTTTAACGGTGAAATATACAATCATGCCGAAATTAGAAAAGAATTAGAGAACTTGGGAGGATACAGATGGAAAACTGACCATTCCGACACGGAAGTAATTCTTCATGCCTTTGAACAATGGGGTATAGATTGTGTTAAAAAATTTCGGGGCATGTTTGCGATTGCTTTATGGGACGATAAAAATAAAGATCTATGGCTGATTCGTGACAGAATTGGAGTAAAGCCACTTTACTATAGCATTCATAATGGTCGTCTTACTTTTGCATCCGAAATAAAAGCATTGCTCCAAGATCCAGAGCAAAAACGGGTTGTTAACGAAGAAGCTCTATTTCATTATCTTTCGTTTCTTACTACCCCCGCGCCACTTACCCTTTTTGAAGGGATTAGCAAGTTGCCTTGTGGCAGCTGGTTAAAAATTAATTCTACTGGCGAAATTACAGAGCAGCGTTACTGGGACGTGCTTGACAATACGACATCGGTTGCCGCGCTCTCTGAGGATGAAATAGCTAGCAAAATTCTTTCCGAATTGAGAGAGGCCGTCAAGTTGCGAACAGTCAGCGATGTTCCCGTAGGCGTATTCCTTTCAGGTGGCATCGATTCAAGTACTAATGCAGCTCTGTTTGCCGAAGGAGCAGGCAAAAATCAGATAAAGACTTTTTCAATTGGTTATGAAGGCGAATATAAAAGCTATAAAAACGAACTGAATTACGCTAAAAAAGTAGCAGACGTGATTGGAGCGGAATACCACGAAAAGCTACTTAATATAGACGATTTGATCAGCTTTCTTCCAGAAATGGTACGATTACAGGATGAGCCTATTGCTGATCCGGTTTGCGTGCCAGTTTATTATGTCTCAAAGCTGGCAAGGGAAAATGGCATTATCGTTTGTCAGGTTGGAGAGGGCGCAGATGAGCTGTTCTGGGGTTATCCGGGTTGGAAAACTTCGTTACTACTACAGAGATACAACGACTTACCCGTCCCGATATGGCTCAAAAAAATTGGCCTAGCGGGTATGCGTTTTTTTAATAAAGAACTCTCTTTTTCCTATGAGTGGCTAAGAAGGGGAGCGATTGGACAACCCATATTTTGGGGAGGTGCAGAAGCATTTACTGAAACGCACAAGAAGCGGCTTTTCTCACCAAGGCTTAGAATAAAATTTTCAAATTTGACTTCATGGAAGGCAATTCGCCCCATACGCCAACGCTATGAAGAAAAAGCCAAAGAACCTTCCCGCCTTAACTGGATGACCTACCTTGATTTGAATCTAAGGCTTCCAGAGTTGCTATTAATGCGTGTTGATAAGATGAGTATGGGGGTAAGTTTGGAAGGACGTGTTCCGTTTTTAGATCACAAACTAGTTGAACTTGCCATGAGTATTCCCGAAGAGATGAAAATAAAACACGGTATCTTAAAATACATTTTGAAAAAAGCAGTGCGTGGCATAATTCCCAACGAGATTATTGATCGAAAAAAACAAGGCTTTGGTGTCCCTGTTTATGAGTGGTTTTTCGATAGGCTAGGAAATCAGATCCGTCAGGAACTCGACGAATTTTGTAGAAAAACAGACTTTTTTGATCGGGAAGAAGTTTTTCGCCTGATCGATAATGGAAAAGCCGCACAAGTCTGGTATTTATTCAATTTTGCATTATGGTGGAAAGAATACATCCATGATTGAAAATACCTATGGCATGAAAAAACGCCTAGATTTTGTCATGCAAATTATTTCCCAATTTAAGCCGAAGCGTGTCCTCGATATGGGATGTGGTACAGGTGCTAATCTCACCGCTTTACTAGCAAAACATTTTTTTAATACGCAATTTATCGGGATTGACAGCGACCGTAAAAGTATTGAATTTTCTCAGCGAGAGAATGCCTATAGTAATTTGCAATTCATGTTAGACGAGTATCTGGACAGTCTCGGCAAATTTGATCTTGTTATTGCTTCAGAAGTTATTGAACATGTAGAAGAACCTGAAGCATTTCTCGTTTGTCTGAAAAACTGTTTGACAGAAAACGGGAAAATTATTCTTACCCTCCCTAACGGCTATGGTCCCTTTGAAGTTGTATCCTTTATCGAAACAGTTATGCAATTATCTGGAATTTATAGTTTATTACTGACAATCAAGAAAAAATTGTGTGGAGTGTCGATGATTATTGGCTCGGTCGATACATTAGCGATCAGTCCACACATCAATTTCTTTTCTTACCAAGAAATCAGGAAGATAATTAAAAATTGTGGTCTTGAGATTTTAAAATATCAGCCAAGGACTTTTCTTTGCGGTTTTGGCTTTGATCAATTGCTCAAAGGTAACAAAGTCATCAATTGGAACTCAAATATAGCGAATAGTCTTCCTCCAATAATGAGTAGCGGCTGGATGTTCACGCTGGAAGTGGGGGGTGAGCGAAATCATGCTGTTTATCGAAGAAATGCTTATGCTAGATTTCGAAGATATTTAAATGAAAAACGCTGGAATTTGAGTTGAAGTCCTTTTTTCAAGTATTTTCTTTTGATGTTGCTTCAAAAGTTTTGCTTGGGATTATTGGCATTTTGTTGATTCGTTACATGCCTCAATCTGAATATGCAGCCTATACATTTGCGCTTTCTCTGATAGCTTTTACCACCCAAAGTTTGACCACTAGTTTCAATCGAATTTACATTGTCGCCCACAAAAAACTTGGGTTTCTCAATGCTGAGAAATCTTTTGTCGGTTTGCAGCTTATTCTGATTTTCGGGCTAATACTACTTGGCCTTCCAGTTTTATCATCTTTAGGTGACCTTTACTGGATAATTGCATTATTGATGTTAGCAAGTTGCCTTTCTGAGTTCGCGAAAACTTTTTTTCAACAAAATTTAAAGTTTCTGAAATTTTCATTAATTGAATTTTATCGCTCTTTGTTGTTTTTTTTCTGCACAGTTACACTTATTTACTTAAAAAAATCCGAACTTACCGCTGGATCTATCATGATTGTTCAGACAATTGCACTTTTGATGGTTTTTTGGTGGTCGATTGGGAGGCGATTAAGTTCATGTAAATCAATGGAATATAGAAAGATTACAAATTTTGCAGCCGAAATAGCAAAGGGAGATTACCGGTATCTTTTCGCCTATTTTTTTATATTGGGTATTTTTAGTCAAACTGATGTTTTTATGCTTAAGGCAATCGGAGAAGATTCCATGATTGCGACGTATGGTTCTGCGTTTCGCTACTATAGTATATTGTCGCTTGCGCTCGGTTCGGTGCATACGGTACTTTTACCTATGATTCAAAAAGCTACTAGCGATCAGGAGCTGAATATTATATTTACTAACCATAGAAAAATGGTTTTACTATATATTCCAATTGTTATTTTTTCAGTTTGGGGGGCTAAATGGGCAATACCCTGGATTGACATGGGTAAATATCCCGATGCAGTAATTACATTTAGAATCCTGTGTGTTTCGGCGATCATTTCTTTTTCATTTAGCCCACACGTAAACATTGTTATGCGTTTTGAGGAATATAAATTCCTCGTATGTCTCATTGTCATTGCATTTTTTATGAATGTGGGAATAAATATATGGCTTATTCCAATCTTTGGCGCAATTGGTGTGGGCATTGCCACATTGATATCCGCTGCAATAGTGACAATTCCTATTTTTTTCCAATCTAAAAAATTGATCAAAAAATTTATTGTTGATTGATTGTTTCAACTTAATGGTGACTATGAACAGTATTGAAGTTTTTTCGTCGATGTATCTCCAAGTTGTTGATGAAATAATGGACCTTATGCCCAGAGATTTAACAGCCATTGCCAAACACAACGCGGGGTGGAGAACTGGTAATTTCGATCCTAGGCAGTATCTCATAGACTCAGAAAAGCGATACATGAAAGCGCTTGGTTTAATAAATTCGACAGGGGCAAAAAGCATCTTGGATGTTGGAGGATTTATGGCCGCATTCCCGTTAGTACTTAAGAGACTTGGATTCACAGTTTCAATCGCGGAAAAATTTGGTTATTACGATCATTCTTTAGATGCAATTGCAAAACATTTGGTAGCGAATGGGATTGAAGTTATCGATATAGATTTTACCGAAGCCGGTGAAGAAGTAACTGCCTTTTCTTCTAAATTTGATACTGTTACCTGTATGGCCGTTGCAGAACATTTGGCCCATACTCCAAAGCATCTTTTTGAAAACATAAGAACTGTTTTGAGGCCTGAGGGTTCTTTGATATTTGAGGTGCCCAACCTTGCTTATTGGCCTAGACGCTATTCCTTTTTTTTAAAAGGAAATAGCGTTCTTTCACCTATTGCCGAAGTTTATCATTCTGCCATTCCCTACACTGGGCATCACCGAGAATACACACTTCATGACGCTCGCTATGTAGTAAAAGAATCCGGTTTTGAAATAATCTCAGAACAAACTTTTAATTATTCGATAGCTGAAAATAAGCTTTGGCAAAGAATAAAATATGCTCCAGCATTTTTATTCAAAGAATGGGCTGAGGTTATTCTTATTCATTGCCGGCAAACAAGGTAAATGGTCGTTTCGTTACTTTTGAAACGGATTTTGAGAGTAGTCCATAGGAAAATTTTCAACTTTGTCAATTTGACGAGAGACAGGTATCGACTAACTTACTCAGAATACCCATTAGAACGCAAACTTTTTAGGTATTTTAATAATATAAACTATAAGCTTTTAAAAAGTGAGGAAGTTGAATGGATTTCGCAGATCAGCAACTTTTATTTAGAGCACCGTTTTGATTTGCTAGGTTCAGGCTGGGTAATTGTTCGTTATGGGATGGTCTGCAGAGGTTTAGAGGGATGGCTCTATAATATGTCACCTGAGGATATTGGAAATCCATTAAGAATCAATAAGGCAAATCGATCTGAAAGTGAGCGTATTAGCAAGCTTATAGATAATGCTTATATACCAATAGATTGGCATCTGGACTTCAAATCGGGGTATCGCTGGGCGGAAAGCGTATGGTATCGGGATATTCAATTTGGTATTCTGAAAGGAGTAGATGTTAAGGTGCCGTGGGAGCTGGCACGGATGCAGCATCATCCATATTTGGCTCAGGCATATGCATTGGCTAATCAGGGACATGAGGGTTTTACTTCGCCGGATCGCTATTCAACAGAGTTTCGTAATCAAATTCTAGATTTTATCTCAACCAATCCTCCTCGCTACGGAGTGAATTGGTCTTGTACGATGGATGTTTCGATCCGGGTAGTGAACTGGCTCGTAGCGTATGATTTTTTTCGGGCAGGCGGTGTGGAATTTGATAAGCGATTTGAAGAAATTTTTTCTCGTAGTGTCTACGAACACGGCCGGCATATCATTGGCAACCTGGAGTGGATTGAAGGCATGCATGGCAACCATTACTTGGCTAATATTGCTGGATTGTTGTTTATAGCTGCATATCTTCCGTGTATGCCTGAAATAGATGCCTGGTTAGCTTTCGCAATACAAGAACTGATAAGCGAGGTAGATTACCAGTTCACTCCAGATGGAGCAAATTTTGAGGCATCCACAAGTTATCACAGGCTCTCTTCCGAGATAGTGATTTATGCTACGGCAATTGTTTTAGCTCTTCCGGATGAAAAAAAACTGAGTCTAAGACAATATGATTCCAGTCTTCACAAAGTCAGGCCTAGATTGAAAACAGGTCCTTTGCACTTTTACAGAGCGTCTTATTTTCCAGATTGGTATTTTGAGCGCCTTGAAAAAATGGCTGAATTTGTTATGCATATTACCAAGCCAACTGGATGTGTGCCACAAATTGGCGATAATGACAGTGGTCGATTCCTTAAATTATGCCCAATTTACTATTCTATGCCAGTAAGTGAAGCAAAGCTAAGATACACTAACCTGTCAGACTATGTTGATTTACAGGACGATGCTCTGTATTGGTATGAGGATCACCTTAGCCATCATCATCTAGTGGCAGCTATAAATGGTTTATTTCATAGAGCTGATTTCACAGCTTTTTCTGGTTTCGCTAGATTTGAGACAAAGCTGATTGAACAACTTGCGGGGATGTCTCTGACTTCCTTTTTGCCTGCAGTGCATCCAGCAAATGCTGTAGATAGATTCATTGGTAATAAGGTGATATGGCAGGGTTCACAAACAAAACTAAATACTCTTCCTCGCCAACAACGCAAAGTATCAGAAATCATCATTAATGGAGGAGACATAATAAGAAATGGTTTACAGTGGTATGCCTATCCGGATTTTGGATTATATCTATTTCGATCCTGCCGTCTTTATCTGTTGGTCCGCTGTGGGTCGGTGGGATTAAATGGTCTGGGCGCCCATGCGCACAACGATCAACTAGCCATTGAACTCAACGTGGATGGCGAGGACTGGATTACCGACCCTGGTACGTATTTGTATACACCATTGCCGGATGTTCGTAACCGTTATCGATCTGTGGCAGCCCATTATGCCCCTCAAATTGGTGATTTGGAACCGGGCAGGCTGGATCTACATATGTTTTCTCTTGGTGGGGCTCCAGAAGGACATTGTCTCTACTTCGGTAAAAATGGATTTCTCGGCGTACACCACGGCTTTGGAATCGCGTTGTATCGCAAGTTGGAAATAGCAGACGACCGGCTGATTATTACAGACTGGGCTGACCCAGGGCAAGTTTTTGATCCTTGTTACTCTCTTCTGGAACGGAATACTATTCAGCCCTGCAAAATTTTTTTTTCACCCGGCTATGGTATCCGTTTGTTATAACTAGATTCATACACATTTATTATTTAGTAAAGTATCAAGCATGTTATGGCTAAAATGTAATACCTATGTTCTTGAGAATGATCTTTGGTATTTATAGTAAACATGCGAGAAACTTATGCCGACAATAAAAATTAAACTGAATATCTAAACATGAGAGTCCTAATAGTGTCTTGTTCTTATGCGCCCGATCTTAATCCCAGGGCTTTCAGGTGGGTCGCTATCGCCGAATATTGGGCGGAACGAGGGCATATGGTTGACGTAGTATGTTGTGATAGAACTGGATTACCTAGCCATGAGATACAAAATGGGGTTAATGTTTATCGTACGGGCGGACTAATTATAGGTTTTATAAACCGAGTTATACAAAGTGTGCTTGACAAAACCCACAAGCGTCCATTGAATTCTCCGTGCCCAAACGATAGGCCGATGCGACTAGGTTCTAGAAGTTGGCTCCGATGGATTCATGAATTTACTTGGAAGAAAATTTACTGGCCTGACTACGCTGTTCTTTGGTATTTCTCAGCGTTACGAACAGCGAAACAATTACTGTCTAAGCATAGCTATGATGCTATGATCAGCATTTCCCTCCCGTTTACTGGCCATTTGGTAGGACTTGCAGTTCATCGGAAGTACCCGCAGTTGCACTGGGTAATGGATATTGGAGATCCATTTTCTTTTATGTCAGAAACGCCAGTGAATAATCTTTTTCTATACCGTAAACTTAACAAAACCTCAGAAGAAAGAGTTCTGCGTGAATCTAATGCTATATCTGTGACAACTAAACAAGCAATGATGGAGTATATTAAGCACTTTCCTGAAAATACATCGAAAATACGAGTAATTCCACCTTTATTGTCTTTACCTAGTGCTTTGCAATGTTCTCCACAATTTTCTTCTGACGGGAAGGTCCGTTTAGTGTTTGTTGGAACGCTTTATCGAAAAATTCGCAATCCAGATAGCCTCCTAGCATTATTCCGTTTATTGTTGAAATCAAAATTGGAAAGGTGTTTGGAGTTGCATTTTTTTGGCGTACTAGGCGATTGTAGTGCGTGCTTTGAACCCTATAATGAGTTGCTTGGAAAGAGTATTTTTATCCATGGCCTGGTGAGTCGGAGCGCAGTAATACATGCCATGCAAGGCGCGCAAGTGCTAATCAACATTGGCAACTACACAGGTTATCAGTTGCCGAGCAAAGTCGTTGAATATGCTGGCACAGGCAAGCCGATTATTAATATAGCGCACACATTTTCAGACAGCTCGACGGAGTTTTTTGCAAACTATCCAGCCTCATTGTGTTTGATTGGGGAGGTAGATAAGTGGGATATAGAAAAGATTGTAGAGTTTATTGAATCTGGGCAAGTTGTAGAAAATGAGCATTTAGATGATTGGTTGAATAGTTTTCGTATTGATTCAATCGCAAAGTCATATGAAGAATTACTTCGTCCATCAGAAGTATCTGCTTAGAAGACCGTATAGTACTCTTTTTTTCGTAATTTTGCTTTCCCGTCCTTGACTCTGTTGACATTTGGTAAATACGCTTGCTGCATCAGTGCATTACGATTTGTCCTGACATTTGTAGACGTTTGTTTTCGAATACCTATTTTTGAAAGTCTACAGAAACTAGTAATAGTTATTTAATTGAAACATGAATATTATCGCATTGATTGGTGCTTCAGGATTTATCGGTAAACATCTTGTAGCGGAGCTTTTAAAAAATGAAAATTACCGCATAAAACTGCTTTCAAGGGTAAATACTAGCGAACAGGAAGGAGTTACATGGCCAGCCAAAGTTGAAATCATTCAGGGAGATTTGATGAATGATCAGTCATTATGTGGGTTTCTGGAACCAAACTGCATCGTAATTAACCTAGCATATCTTTGGGACCAAGATCAGATGGTAAACTTGGCAGCGACAAAAAATTTATTGGATGCCTGCAAGTTGGCTAAAGTTCGTCGTTTAATTCATTGCAGCACAATGGACGTTGTTGGTCGTACGCCGGACGAATGGATTACAGAAAAAACCGAGTGCAGACCTATAAGCGCATATGGCATCACAAAGCTTAAACTCGAACAACTAATTGCCAGTTCAGCTAAGGGAAATTTTGATGCAGCATTTCTGCGCCCGACTGCAGTTTTTGGTCCAGGGGGGATGAATCTGGAAAAACTCGCTAATGACCTCACAACCAAAAACAGGCTAAAGAATTATCTAAAGTCATGTTTATTTGATAGAAGAAGGATGAATCTAGTGAATGTAGCGAATTTAGTGGCCGCCATTATTTTCCTAATAAACCTCACCGAAATCTTTAATGGGGAAATATTTATTGTGTCTGATGACGATAGTCCAACCAATAATTTTGCAGCTGTAGAGCGCGTATTAATGAGCGCACTACATTGCCCTGATTATTTTTTACCGCGAATCCCTGTGCCGCAAAGTGTACTGAGTCTGCTACTCAGCTTGCTTGGTAGAAATAATATCAATCCAAGATGCAATTACTCACAGGCCAAGCTGCAAAATCTTGGATTCAAGCCTCCGGTAAATTTTGATGCTGGGTTGATGGAATATGCTAGCTGGCAGCGAGCTAAATTGGTCGATGAACAGCGCGGAGATGTCAATTGATGCATGTTCTTAATGTGAACAATTCTTTAGATTTTAAGACTGGTGGAGGAACAGCAGAACGCACTTTTCAGATGAGTCGTTTTTTAGCTCAAAAAGGGATAAAGTGTACCGTCCTGACCATCGATACCGGACTTGATGAGGTGAGAATACAGGCGCTAAAGCCAGCAGAAGTGATTACAGTTCCTTTGTTATGGAGAAGATTTTACCTACCCTTAATCAGATGGCAAACGGTCAGAAAGCTGGTGAATGACGCTGATATAGTTCATCTTATGGGACACTGGAGCGTGCTCAATGCCCTTGTCTATATTGCGCTTCGTCGTGCCCGTAAGCCTTACGTTGTTTGCCCGGCGGGTGCATTGCCCTTGTTCGGGCGTTCGAAGCGGCTTAAATATGTGTATAACTTTTTTGTGGGCAACAAGATTGTCAGTCATGCTGCTGCATGGATTGCTGTTACATCAGCCGAGTTCCCGCATTTCGAAAATCACGGTATTCCTGCTTCACGAATTACTGTGATTCCCAATGGGATATGTAAGGAAGATTTTCCGCTTGTCGATACGAAGGCATTTCGACGTGGCAAGGGATTGTCCGATATCCCCATTATTTTGTTCATGGGGCGCCTTAATCCAATAAAAGGCCCCGACTTATTGCTGAGAGCGTTTGCTTTGGTGCATAGCCGTCTTCCAGATTATCTCCTTGTTTTTGCTGGCCCTGACGAAGGCATGCAGTCTGTTTTAATTGATATGGCGAAGCAAGAGGGGGTAATCAACCGTGTACATTTTTTGGGTTTTGTCAATGGTAACGATAAATCAGCGGCCTACCGTATGGCCAGTTTGCTGGTAATACCATCCCGCCAGGAAGCGATGTCCATTGTTGCCCTGGAAGCAGGGATTTGTGGCACCCCGGTTTTACTGACCGATCAATGCGGCTTTGGTGAAATCAAAACTATTGATCCCGGCCTTGAAGTGCCGGCGAATCCAGCAGCGATAGCTGATGGGTTAATTCGACTCCTGAGCAAGCCTGATGTACTTAAGGAGGTTTCCTTGGCCTTCGAGAAGTTTGTCTTGGAACAATACTCGTGGAATTTTATTGTTGAAAGCTACCTGAGTTTATATAAAGGCCTGCTAGGAATATCTGGTGGCAAATAAATTAAGTTATCTTTTCCCTGCTGCATTCATGGCGAATACCTATGCCATGACAGGTTTGTTAATCATATTAGGGCTGACCGGCAACCCGGTTATGGCTGCTGATGTTGGTATAGTTCAGGGGGCGACGCTGGCATTGTTCTATGCTTTCTCGGCGAATGCAAGAAATCTGATTCTTAATCAGGCATCCCCTGTATCTGCGCAATCCGTCATGATGGCTCGTTTGTTTTTAATGTTGCCTTTGGCTGGAGCTGCTTATTGGTTAAGTGTTGGTTTGGCGGGTGTCGAACCTTTTCTTGCGGTTGTCCTGATTTTTCGTCGTTGCGTAGAGTGGCTGGATGAAGTGTTTTTGAGCGAAATGGAGCATCTTGACACCCGAAAAATTCCCAAAAATTATCTTATTTTCCAATCTGTGTTTTTGCTTTTTGCAATAGGTTGGACACTCGGAAAAATGCCATCTCCTTTACTCGGACTATTTCTATGGGCATTGCTGCCGTTACTGTTAAGTGCAAGGTTTTACTGGAGCATCGTTTCCAGCTCTTCAGTAGCATCACTAGAAATTTCGAAGATGCTTCCTCATCTGGGCTCTACAGTTATCATTGGAATTACCGTTTACGTTTTCCGGCTGCTGATTATATTAATAGTAGGCAAGAATATAGCAGGGGATTTTTTCACAGCTTTTGCCATCGGCGGGGTTTTAGGTTCTGTATTCGCGAATGCTCTTGGCCCTAGTCTGGTTTTTCATCAGAAACGCAACGCCACTGGCAAGTTACCATCAGTGCTTCTAAAAGCCCTATACGTGTCGCTTATTGGAGGCGTAGTACTTTTAATTGTCTCAATATTTGAGTTAGATATTTTGGATTGGTCCAGCAAGACGCCTCTTTTTTGGGGGGCAGTAGGCTTCTCCATGATTGGTTCGGTAGTAATGGTGTATGCACAATTGATTCGTCATCAACTTCTACAAAGTCATGAAGAAAACGACTTATTTGGCCCTGATGTAATAATGAATATTCTGATTATTGCTGCTGTACCTTTTAGTTATTATTTATTGGGGAGGCAGGCTTTAGCAGCACTTTATCTTTTTAGCTCTGTACTAGCCTTTGTTTTTTACTTGAGCTATCAAAAGAGGGAACTCTTGAACAATTGCAGATCAATACTTTTCCAGGAAAAAATCAGGATATTAATTGCGGTCATGCTTTTATTGCCAATCTTTTTCCAAGTAAGTGGCGGAATATTCCGTGACCCATCGATGTATTTTAATTCTGGCGGCGCATTGCGCGTGCTGCCCATACCACTTTCAGTGATTGCATGTTATGGCGGAATTCTTTTGAATGCGGAGTATCGCCGAGCTTCTGTTTCTCTAAGCTATATCTTTTTCACCTGTTTGATGATGGTGGGCACTTCTGTTATTGTCTCTCAGGGCCATCCCATTCAAGAGCAAGCCAAATTTATCTTGCTGATCCAGTTCATTTTGCCTATGTTCGGATTCGTTCTTGGGCAAATCTATGAACTTAAAGATAAGCCAGAATCTGCAAGCCTGGAGAAAGCATTTCTTTATACGCTGGCTGTTATCGTTCCTTTGCAACTCTTATGCACCTGGTTTCAGGGGTATAAGTTTCTTTCACCTTATTTGTATTTGTTCAGCATATATCAGCACTTGCAGTACGTACCTGTAGTTTTCGTATCGGCCTTTCTAATTTCCTTTTGCCGCTTGTGGCAATTGTCAGAATGCAGGAAAATACTGCTAATACTACCCCCTCTTATGGGTATTTATGCGGCTGCGTCTATGTCTATGCTGGCAATATTGATGCTTCTAGCCGGGTTGCTGGGGTTCGCTATTTATCAACTTAAGAATTTTTACGACAAGCTTCCGGCGCTACTTTTATTAATAGTTGCATTGTCGTCTTGGAGCTATCTGCAATACGAAAAAAATGCTATTTCGGTTAAATTTAATTTTTTAAGCGAAGAAAAAATGTATGAAATTGCGCCCAATGCAGCTGAACGGTTATATTATTGGGAGTATTACTTTAAGAATATTATAAGCAGCCCAAAAACATTCTTAATTGGCCATGTTGAGCCTCCTGATCGCACTCAATACCCAAGTGCTCATAATTATTATCTGGATTTCATTTATAATTTTGGCTTTTTGGCATTAGCGCCTATGCTTGGGGTGCTTTTTTACCTGTTGAACATGCTTTATAAGTTACGTCGAGAGGTTTATGCCTCATCCAGCCTAATTAGCCTTTCCGCAGTGGTCCTATTTTTGCTCGTAATTGATAATTCTCTAAAGGTTGGTCTTAGACAGCCCTATTCAGGAATTTTCATTTTTTTCTTGTGGGGTGTATTGATTTCGAGATTGTTTGAGTTGCATTTAAAATCATTCAAAAAGTAAGTATCCTGAATTGTGCTAGAAATTTTTTTGCAGTTTAAGCTTTTTAATTCTCTTGATAGTACACAAGGCTGATTAGTGTCACATATTTTGGTGTTAACCCAATATTTCTGGCCGGAAAACTTTCGCATTAATGTTCTTGTTCGATCACTTGCGGAACAAGGCCATAGAGTCGATGTGTTAACGGGCAAACCAAATTATCCGGATGGCGCAGTTTTTTCCGGCTACCATGCCCTTGGCTGCAATACAGAAGATTGGCATGGCATAAAAATTTATCGTGTGCCGATTGTCCCAAGAGGCAGTAAAAATGGTATCCGGCTCGCATTGAACTACTTGTCATTTGTTGTTTCAGGGTTGTTAATTGCGCCATGGCTGTTGCGCAAAAAAAAATATGATGTGATATTTGTTTATGCACCCTCACCGATTTTTCAGGCTATTCCTGCTTCTTTTATCGGATGGTTGCAACACTGTCCTGTTGCGCTATGGGTGCAGGATTTATGGCCTGAAAGCGCACAAGCTACCGGCTATGTAAGCAACCCTTGGTTATTGAAACTGCTGGAAAGTATGGTACGGTTCGTTTATCGCCACACTGATTTGCTGCTGGTTCAATCAAAGGCATTTCAAGCGCCTGTAGCTAAGTTGGCACAAGGTAAACCGATTGTGTACTATCCAAATTCGGTTGAACCAGCGTTTTATGATCAACCGATACTCCCATTACCTGATATTCCTGGACTGGCCGGTAATTTTTCTGTACTTTTTGCAGGTAATGTTGGCGTGGGGCAAGCAGTGCAAGTTATCATTGATGCCGCCAAGCTGTTGAAGGATTACCCAGATATCCAATTTGTTGTGCTGGGTACAGGTAGTCGCTGGAATTGGATGCGCGAACAAGTTGATGCACATTGCTTGACCAATCTGCATCTGGTTGGGCGATACCCGGCCGAAACGATGCCAGGTTTGATGAGACAGGCTTCTGCGTTACTGGTGACACTTGCCGATCAGCCCATTTTTGCAGCGACAATTCCGAGTAAAGTGCAGGCTTATTTGGCCGTGGGCAGACCAATTTTGGCTTGCCTGAACGGTGAAGGTGCAAGACTGGTCAGTGAGGCTGATGCTGGACTTACGATACCCGCAGAAAATGCGGCTGCGCTTGCTGATGGGGTATTAAAGCTTTACAGGATGTCCGCCGAAGATCGAGAAATAATGGGGCAAAATGGACGTACCTATTACAAGGAACATTTTGATCATGATCGACTGGTGAAACAGTTGATTAATCAGCTTCAAGCGTTAACTTTAACCTTTGGTAAAAAAGTCTCTGATTTTTGTGATTGATAGCCACATTCGTTTAGAGGCTGCTTGGCTTTACTATTCGATCTTGACTCTTTTGGTATAAAAAGGACACAATGGCCTCAAATATATGAAAAAAGGGGTCTCTAATATGCAAGTGTCTATGCGGGAATTCAAGTCCCATTTATCTCGTTATATCAGCCAGGCGCAATCCGGGCAATTGATTGAACTAACCTCACATCGCAAGGTGGTGGCACGGATTATTGGCGTGCCACAAACTGATAGTGCAGGCGTGGAACGCCTGTTGGCGGCGGGCGTAGCTACTTGGCGGGGCGGTAAACCAGTCGGGGCTGCGTTCTGGTTACAGGTGTGTGGCAAGCCGGTTTCTGCAATGATACTTGAAGATCGTGGATGATTTTGTTCTGCGACACTTCTGCACTCATCAAACTTTATATTGTCGAGGCGGGGAGTGAAGAACTGAAAGCACACGTGCTGGAAGCAGAGGCTGTGGCAGTGTGCCGCATTGCATGGGCGGAAGCGTGTGCTGCATTGTCAAGGCGAGCACGGGAAGTTCCGGAAGATGCTTCTGTTATCGAACAGGCCAAGGCTGCTTTGGCCACTGACTGGCCCTGTTTCGTAGTGATGGACGTCGATCAAGTTATGGTTGAGCTGGCGGGAGAATATGCCGATACGTTTGCACTACGTGGCTATGACAGCATCCAGCTTGCTGCCGCTGCTGAGGCAGGCCGTATTTCAGAGGTTCCAATAGTCTTTGCTTGCTTCGATACACGCTTGAACAAGGCGGCCAAGTTGCTGGGAATGTTGTGTCTATAGTTCGCCTATGCCTATGACCCAGCAGTAATTATAGAAATATATAAATCGGATGCCCGGAAAAAATATGAGAATTTTGGTGTTGGGGGCAAGCGGCATGCTTGGCAATGCCATGCTGCGTGTGATGGATGAAAAACAGGACTGGGAGGTATACGGTACCGTTCGCTCCAGTAATGTAATCCGCTTTTTTTCAGACAGGATTGTGCAGCGCCTGATAACGGGTTGTAATGTCGAGAACCATGATGTCTTGGTGAAAGTTTTTGCTGAAGTGCGCCCAGATATCGTGATCAATTGTATCGGTCTAATCAAACAGCTGGCGGATGCCGGTGAACCGCTGCAGGCCATTCCAATTAATTCACTGTTACCGCACCGCTTGGCTGGATTGTGTGCTCTTGTAGGTGCACGTTTGGTGCATATTAGTACAGACTGTGTTTTTTCTGGAGAAAAGGGTGGCTATAAGGAGAGCGATCCTTCCGACGCAAAAGACCTCTATGGTAAGTCCAAGTATTTGGGTGAGGTTGATTATCCACATGCGATTACCTTGCGCACTTCCATNNGCTAATTTGTCCGGGGTCTATCATGTTGCCGCACAACCTATTTCAAAGTACGATTTGTTGAAGTTAGTTGGCGATGTGTATGGCAAATCAATTGAAATTGAACCCAATGATCAGCTGAAAATTAATCGCTCGCTAAATGCTGACCGGTTCAGACAGGTAGCAGGCTATGTTGCTCCAGAGTGGCCCGAGCTGATTAAATTAATGCATACTTATCAATAGTTTTAACTTGCGACGATGTTTAAAAACAAAGTATTAATGATTACAGGTGGTACGGGGTCTTTTGGACATACTGTTCTCAAGCGCTTTTTATCAACGGATGTGCGAGAAATTCGCATTTTTAGCCGGGATGAAAAAAAGCAGGAAGAAATGCGCCTTGCCTTGAATAATGACAAGTTGAAGTTTTATATTGGCGACATCCGCAATTACGACAGTATCCATCAGGCAATGAAGGGCGTTGATTACGTGTTCCATGCCGCAGCGCTTAAGCAGGTTCCCTCTTGCGAATTTTATCCGATGGAGGCGGTACGAACCAACGTGATTGGCACTGAGAACATGATGGATGCGGCAATAGCCAGTCAGGTAAAAAGAGTCGTGGTATTGAGTACCGACAAGGCGGTTTACCCGATTAATGCAATGGGCATTTCCAAGGCGATGATGGAAAAGCTGATGGTTGCCAAGGCTAGAATGCAACTCGATGGTGAAACGGTTTTTTGTGCAACGCGTTATGGCAACGTCATGGCGTCACGTGGTTCTGTTATTCCCCTGTTCGTATCACAACTTAAAGCGGGTAAGTCCTTAACGATTACCGATCCCAATATGACGCGTTTTTTGATGTCGCTAGAAGACTCTGTTGATCTGGTCCTGTACGCTTATGAACAGGGTAAGCCGGGTGATATCTTTGTCCAGAAGGCACCAGCTTCTACCGTAGCAGATTTGGCGCAAGCGCTTAAAGAGCTTTTTGGCAAAAACAATCCCATCCGGGTCATCGGTACGCGACATGGCGAAAAATTGTACGAATCACTTTTATCGCGTGAAGAAATGGCTCACGCCGAGGATATGGGCAATTATTACCGTATTCCGGCCGATAATAGAGACTTGAACTACAACAAATTTTTTAGTGACGGCGAAGAAAAGATTTCGCATCTCGAAGATTACACATCACATAATACCGAGCGATTGAATGTAGAAAAAGTAAAGGCGCTTTTATTGAAACTGGATTTCATCCAGGAGCAATTACGTGCTTAAAGTAATGACGATTGTGGGTACGCGTCCAGAGCTCATTAAAATGAGCCGGGCAATTGACGAATTTGACCAGCACACCCAACATATTCTGGTTCATACAGGCCAGAATTACGACTACGAGCTCAATCAGGTTTTCTTTAAAGATCTAGGGATTCGAAAGCCGGATTATTTTCTGGAGGCAAGCGGGGAAAATGCCGCGCAAATGATTGCGCAAATAATCCAGAAATCAGATGCTGTTATGCAAACAGAAAATCCGGATGCTGTTTTGTTGTACGGTGATACCAATTCCTGCCTGGCGGTTATCGCCGCAAAACGCCGCAAAATCCCTGTCTTTCATATGGAAGCAGGTAATCGTTGCTTCGATCAGCGCGTGCCGGAAGAGTTAAACCGCAAAATATTGGATCATCTAAGCGACATCAATCTGGTGTTGACTGAGCATGCCCGGCGTTATTTGCTCGCTGAGGGGATTCGTCCTGAAACGATTATTAAGACGGGTTCGCATATGCGGGAAGTGCTGGATTTCTATATGCCGCAAATACAGAAGTCGAATGTATTACAACAGCATGGCCTGGAAGCGGGTAAATTTTTTATTGTCAGTGCGCACCGTGAAGAAAATGTCGATAGTCCAACGAATTTGCTAGATCTGGTTGAGACGTTAAATACACTGGCGGAAACCTATTGTTTTCCTGTCATTGTTTCCACGCATCCACGTACTCAAAAACGCCTGGATGCCACGGAAACAGGCGTGCTAAATCCATTGATTCGGTTTAAGAAACCTTTCGGCTTTTTCGATTATATAAAACTGCAAATGGAGGCGTATTGCATACTGTCAGACAGTGGAACCATTACTGAAGAAGCTTCGCTGTTAAATCTACCCGCCATTACGATTCGAAACGCTCACGAGCGTCCAGAGGGCATGGATGCCGGCACCCTGATTATGAGCGGTTTGAAAAAAAACCGAGTGCTGGATGCAGTTAAAGTGATTGTTTCGCAACATGACAACAATACCCGAGTAATGCGGGCGGTGGAAGATTACGAAGTTGGCCCCGTATCCAAGCAGCTGGTGAGAGTAGTACTAAGTTACGTCGCTTATGTGAACCGGACGGTGTGGTCTAAACCGGATTAATGTGGATAGACGGATTTTAGTTACTGGGGCCAATGGTTTTATCGGCCAAGCGCTTTGCGATAAATTACAGCGGCAGAAGCGACCGATTCGAGCAGCGATGCGTTCGGCAAGTTCGCAGGCCACTAGTGTTGAAACAGTGCTGGTTGATGCGATTGATGCCGCAACCGATTGGTCAGATACATTACTGGGTGTCAACAGTGTACTCCATCTCGCCGCGAGGGTACATGTTATGGAGGATACGACCTCAGATCCGTTGGCAGAATTCCGCAAGGTCAATGTCGAAGGCACCTTAAATTTGGCACGGCAGGCTGCAGAAGCAGGTGTGCGGCGATTTATTTTCATTAGCTCCATAAAAGTCAACGGAGAAAGTACGCTGCTGGGCAAGCCGTTTACTGCTGATGATAGACCCGCACCGGTTGACCCCTACGCCATTTCCAAGCGCGAGGCTGAAGATGTTTTACGCCAGGTAGCTGCTGAAACGGGTATGGAGGTCGTGATTATTCGTCCATCTCTGGTATACGGACCCGGCGTGAAGGCCAATTTTCTGAGCATGATGCACTGGCTGAATAGAGGTTTCCCTTTGCCATTAGGTAGCATTAACAATAAACGCAGCCTGGTAGCGCTGGATAATCTGCTTGATTTGATAGTGACTTGTATAGATCATCCTAACGCTGCCAATCAGACATTTTTGGTTAGTGATGGCGAAGATCTTTCAATCACTGAATTGTTGACACGTATGGCAGCGGCATTAGGCCAGCAGGCGCAGTTGTTACACGTCTCGCAAGGCTTGTTACAAATAGTGGCCACATTGTTGGGCAAGCGCGCCTATTGTCAACGCTTGTGCGAGTCGTTACAGGTCGATATCAGTAAAACGAGAGATTTACTGGGCTGGATACCGCCGGTGTCAGTTGATGAGGCTTTGCGAATAACGGCGGCCGATTTTTTAAAGGCAACCCGGAATAAGAGCAAGGTATAGCTACCTGCGTTGATGTGTAACGAAAGTTCATTGCAACTATCAGCGTGTCTATGAGGATTTGAGGGGATGAATATAGCGTGGTGGTGTTTATTGGCCGGGTTGACGGCCTGGCTGCTCACCGGAATACTGAGGCAGTATGCCGTTGCGAAAAGCTTAATCGATATACCCAATGAGCGCAGTTCGCACACAGTCCCCACACCGCGAGGCGGCGGGGTGGCGATTGTTGTTGTGTTTTTGTCTGCTGTACTTTTTCTCCAACGTGCAGGTTTTCTGTCTACGTCTCTTTTATTAGCATTTGTGGGTTCGGGCACTGTCGTTGCCATGATTGGTTTTTTAGATGACCACGGGCATATTGCTGCCCGCTGGCGGTTGCTGGCGCATTTTGGAGCGGCTGGCTGGGGGCTTTATTCGCTGGGTGGTTTCCCGCCCATGGTTCTTTTTGGATGGGTTGTTGACTTAGGTTGGGCAGGGCACGGTCTGGGTTTGTTTTATTTGGTTTGGCTGCTGAATCTGTATAATTTCATGGATGGCATAGACGGGATTGCCAGTATTGATGCCATTACTGCTTGTCTGGGCGGAGCACTGCTGACTATGCCGGGATCTGAATTCACAGAACAAGGGTGGGGGCTTGTGATGCTGATCGTTACCGTGAGCGGTTTTTTATTGTGGAACTTTCCCCCGGCCAAGATTTTTATGGGGGATGCAGGAAGTGGATTTTTAGGAATCGTATTAGGGTTATTTTCCATCCAGGCGGCCTGGATTGCGCCGCAATTTTTCTGGAGTTGGCTGATTTTACTGGGTGTATTTATGGTAGATGCAACGTTGACGTTATTTCGCCGTTTCTTTCGTCACGAAAAAGTCTATGAGGCCCATTGTAGTCACGCCTATCAAAATGCGGCGCGCTTTTACCATGCCCACAAACCTGTTAGTCTGGCCGTTGGTGCAATCAATCTGTGTTGGTTATTACCGATAGCCTTATGGGTTGGCTTGGGAGGGCTAGATGGTTTATTGGGGCTTGTTATTGCCTATGTCCCGCTGATAGTGCTGGCTTTCCACTTTAGGGCAGGTGTAAGGAATAGCGGATAGTGAAAGCAGAACTAGCCTACTGGTTTATAACGCGGTCGCGGCGTACCAAAGCGTTTTTTCTCATTAGCGCCGACATGTGTTTTTCGGTGCTTGCCCTTTGGACTGCTTTTTCTTTGCGTTGGGGAGTGTTTTACATCCCTAAAGGTCACGAATGGTATTTATTTGCCGCGGCACCCGTTATTGCCGTGCCTATTTTTGCTAAATTGGGTTTGTACCGGGCCATTATTCGCTACATTGAAATTAGAGCGTTATGGACCATTATTCAGGCGGTGACCTTTTATGCGCTGGTTTTCGCATTTGTTTTGTATGAATCCGGTATCAAGGGCATTCCCCGGACAGTGTCGCCGCTTAATTGGCTCAATATGATGTTGCTGGTAGGCAGCAGTCGATTTTTTGCGCGTTGGTGGTTGGGTGAGATTTATTTCAGCCTGAGTGGCGTCCATAATCAGGCTGATTGCCGTAAAAGCAATGTCGTGATTTATGGGGCCGGAAGTGCTGGTGTGCAATTAGCTTCCGCGTTGGCGCATGGAAGGGAATTCAGGCCGGTTGCCTTTATCGATGATGACGAGTTGCTGCATAAACAAAAAGTTAACGGCTTACGGATTTATCCGAGGAGCTCCCTGAGTTATTTGATTGAACGCCATAAAGTTTCAGATATTCTACTAGCCATTCCCTCTGCTACTCGCGCCCGAAGGGGAGAAATCATCAAATCGCTCGAGCCATTTGCCGTTCATATCATGTCCATGCCGGGCCTGGCGGATATTGCCCAAGGCAAGATTACCTTTGATACACTCCAGGAAGTTGATATCGGTGACCTGTTGGGGCGTGATCCGGTTGAGCCGGACAAATCGTTGTTGTCTGCCAATATTTCTGGAAAAGTGGTAATGGTAACCGGCGCAGGGGGGTCGATCGGCTCCGAATTGTGCCGTCAGATAATTCAGTTGCAACCATTGACGCTGGTGCTTTTCGAATTAAGCGAGTATGCGCTATACATGATAGAAAAAGAGCTTAATCATATTTTGGCGCGCATAAAAAACTCCCCGGATTTTAAGGAAATTGAATTAATTGCCGTATTGGGCTCGGTTACCGATGGTGAGCGTGTTGAAAAAATATGTACTGGTTTTAAAGTGCAAACCATCTATCAT
>CXWL01009878.1_pt2 | contig 26538 bp, 25 predicted proteins | sample 590931 | NCBI WGS metagenome assembly CXWL01 (sample SAMEA3498368, study PRJEB10139) | groundwater metagenome | biome: water well; material: biofilm material | place: Germany | collected 2015-04-27 | reverse complement strand
GTGGGGGCGGGGGCGCGCCGCTCCCCGTGCGTACTAACAGGCGACGGCCTTTGACCAATTGGTGATCAAGGCCGAGTATGATGGGGCAATGCGCCAGTTTGGGCTCTCGATGTTAATGGTTATCGCGCTCGCCGTTAGCGGCGTCGCGAACGCCATGAGCTACGCCGATTGCCCGATGGCGTCAGCCCAAGCGGCTGCAGCGGCGCCGGCTGGGCACGATTGCTACCCAGATGGCGCGCCAGGGACGCCGAGCGACGAGACCCCAACAAAGATGACCGGCTGCTTTGTCGGTCAAGCATGCCGGACCGCGCCCGCGCTTATGTCTAACGCGAGCCCGCTTCCGGCCTCCGCGCCGCCCTTGCAAGCCAGGCTTACTTTGGAGTGGGATCCAGTCTTGGCCTCGCGCGCGCCCGACGCTTTTTGGCGCCCTCCACGAACCGTTTGACATCGGAAGATTAAGCGCTCTGCGCGCGTCGTGATGCGTGCCGTCGCCTCCTGGCTTGTCCGTCTTTCCGGAGTTTCTCATGCGTGTTGCATGGCTTGCATGCTGCGCACTCGGCTGGGCGCCGATCGCACATGCGCAAGATCTCAGTTTCAACGATGCGCTCGCGCTGGCTAGCGACGGCCCCCGCATCGAAGCGGGCCGCGCCTCCGTGCGCGCAGCCGAACTCGCTATTGGTCCCGCGGGCCGATTGCCCGATCCCGAGCTTGTGCTGGGGCTAGAAAACGTCCCGCTCTCGGGCGTGGATCGCTATCGGCTCAACCGCGATGAGATGACCATGCAGCGCATCGGCGTGATGCAAGAGATGCCAAGCGGCTTGGGCGCGAGCCGGTCGATGGCTGAAGCGGAAGCCGGCCGCGCGGCGGCCGGCCTTGCCACGGCGGAACTTGAGGCGCGCCTGGGCGCTGCCCAAGCCTGGATCAATCTTTACTACGCGGAGCGGCGCGGCGAAGCGTTGCGCACGCTGGCGGAGGAGGCGAGCGCGGCGGCGGGCGCGGCCCGCGGCCGCCTGGCCGCAGGCGCCGGCACTGTGGATGAAACGATCGCGGTTGAGATTGAAGCCGCGCGCATGGCCGACCGGCTCGCTGAGCTTGAGGCGGCGCGCATTCGCGCGCGTAGTGAATTGCGGCGATGGATCGGCGAGGCGGCCGATCAGGAGTTGGACGCAGCCGCGCCTGCGTTTGCAATCGATCCTGCTCAAATGCGCGAGCGTTTGCGCCGCCATCCCGCTCTTGGCGCCTACCGCGCCGAAATCGATGCGGCGGAAGCGGGCCTGGCCATGGCCCGCGCCGAGCGGCGTCCCGACTGGTCGTGGGAGCTGTCTTACGGACGGCGCGATCCGAGCTTTGGCGACATGGCCTCGATCGAGGTTCGCGTTGGCCTGCCGCTTTTCCAACCCTGGCGTCAAGGTCCGCTTGTGGCCGCGCGTCGCGCTGATGTTGCGCGCGCTGAAGCCGATAGAACGGCCGCCGAGCGCGAGTACGCCGCCGCGCTGGACGCGCAACTCGCCGAATATAATGCGCTTTCGGCTAATCTGGAGCGGGCGCACAGGTTGCGTTTGCCGCTGGCGACTCAACGCGCCAGTGCAGCCGCAGGCGCCTTCGCTGCTGGGCGCGCGAATGCCGCTCAACTGATCGAAGCGCGCCGCGCACATCTCGAAGCACAACTTGAAATTATCGAACTTGCAGAGCGCCGCGCGCTGGTCGGCGCAGCGCTCGCGATGCAATACGGGGAGAGCCTTCCATGAATGACGACTTGAAGGCGAAGTGGCCGCGTTTCGCGCTGTTTGGAGCGGCCGCGCTTGCCGTCGCCGTCGGCATTGGCGCCGGAGGTTACTGGCTGGGCGTCAGCCGCACGCCTGCCGGCGCTGGCGCCGAAGATGGCCGGACTATCCTCTATTGGTATGACCCGATGCTGCCCAGCGAGCGCCATCCGGGTCCGGGCCAATCATCCATGGGTATGGATCTTATTCCTCGCTACGCCGACGAAGGCGCGAGCGAGGCAGGCGTGCGCATCGATCCTAGTGTGTCGCAAAATCTCGGCGTGCGGCTTGCAACAGTTGAGCGCAGAGAACTGGGGCGCACCGTGACCGCGGCGGGGGTGATCGCGTTCAACGAACGCAATCTCGCCATCGTGCAGGCGCGCGCGTCTGGTTTCGTGGAACGCTCTTATGGCCGCGCTATAGGCGATGTCGTCGCCGCGGGCGCGCCGATCGTCGATATTCGCGTGCCGGAATGGACGGCGGCGCAAGCCGAATACATAGCGCTGCGCGGCGCGGGCGGCGATCTGGCGGACGCCGCGCGACGGCGCCTCGCTATGCTTGGCATGCCGGCCTCGCTCATCGCGCGCGTCGACCGCGAGGGGAGGCCCTATCCTGTCACGACTGTGACGGCGCCTATTGCTGGCGCCATCACCCAGCTCGACATTCGCGCCGGCATGACCGTGATGCAAGGCGCGCCTCTGGCTACAATCAACGCCATGTCGCCGGTTTGGCTCGTCGCGTCCTTGACGCAGGCCGACGCCGGCGTCGCGCGTCCAGGTGAGCAGGCGGTAGCGAGGACGCCAGCGTTTCCCGGCGAGACATTCTCGGGCCGTATCGAAAGCGTGCTGCCATCAGCTGATCCAGCAACGCGCACCATCGAAGTACGCATTGCTCTCGCTAATCCACAGGGGCGCCTGCGACCTGGCATGACCGCCAATGTCGAAATCGCTCAACCGCAAGCGCGCGCGTCACTCATCGTGCCGGCCGAAGCCGTGATCCAGACGGGACGGCGCAGCGTCGTCATCGTCGCCAGTGATGAGGGACGTTTCATGCCAGTCGAAGTTGAGCTCGGCAGGCGCGCTGGCGATCGCATCGAAGTGGCGAGCGGCCTCGAAGAGGGACAGCGCGTCGTGGTGTCCGGACAATTCCTGATCGATTCAGAAGCAAGTCTGACTGGCGCGCTCGACCGGCTCGAAGCCACCGGTCGCCAAAGCGCGACCCCCGCCGGCTATGAAGCAAGCGGACGCATCACCGCTCTGAGCGGCGAGACCGTCTCAATCGCGCACGGGCCGATCGCCGACCTCAACTGGCCCGCGATGACGATGCAGTTCACGCTCGAGACTACCCAGCTCGCGCATGGGATCGCGGTCGGCGACCAAGTCAGCTTCCGCATTCGCCAGGAAGGCTCGCGCTACATCGTCACCGCGATCAGCAAGACCGGAGCGCAGCCATGATCGCGGCCATCATTCGCTGGTCGGTCGCCAATCGCTTTTTGGTTGTGCTGGCGACACTGGCGCTTGCTGTTGCGGGCGCGCTCGCAGTCCGTTCGACACCTGTCGATGCGTTGCCCGATCTCTCCGACGTGCAGGTTGTCATTCGCACGTCCTATCCCGGCCAGGCGCCGCAGATTGTCGAGGATCAGGTCACCTATCCCTTGACCACGACGATGCTGTCTGTTCCGGGCGCACGCACGGTCAGGGGCTATTCGTTTTTCGGCGACAGCTTCGTCTACATCATCTTTGAAGACGGCACGGATCTTTATTGGGCGCGCTCGCGCGTACTTGAGTATCTCAATCAGGTCCAAGGCAGACTTCCCACTCAGGCGCGTTCCTCGATCGGTCCTGATGCAACGGGCGTCGGCTGGGTTTTCCAGTACGCGCTGGTCGATCGCAGCGGACGCCATGACCTGGGTCAATTGCGCAGTTTGCAGGACTGGCTGCTCCGCTTTGAATTGAAGAGCGTGCCAGGCGTCGCCGAGGTCGCCTCGATTGGCGGCATGGTGCGCCAGTACCAAATCGTCTTGGATCCCGAGCGCATGGCCGCTTACGGGATTAGCCAACAGCGCGTTGGCGATGCTGTGCGCGCCGCCAACGGAGAAGCCGGCGGCGCCGTTATCGAAATGGCCGAGGCCGAGCACATGGTCCGCGCGACGGGCTATTTGCGCACACTTGAGGACTTCGACGCTATTCCGCTCGGCGTCAATGCCGCCGGCGTGCCCGTGCGGCTCGCCGATGTCGCCTGGGTGCAGATTGGACCGGAGATGCGGCGCGGGATCGCCGAACTCAATGGCGAAGGCGAGGTCGCCGGCGGGGTCGCCATCATTCGCGCCGGCGAGAATGCGCGCGAGGTGATCGCGGCCGTGCGCGCAAGGCTCACTGAACTCGAACGCAGCTTGCCTGAGGGCGTGGAGATCGTCATCACCTACGACCGCTCCAATCTGATCGACCGCGCCATCGAAAACCTCACCAGCAAGCTCGCCGAGGAGTTCATCGTCGTCGCCCTCGTGTGTGCGCTCTTCCTCTTCCATCTGCGCTCGGCGCTTGTCGCCGTCATCACGCTACCCTTGGGTGTGGGCGCGGCCTTCCTGGTGATGCGTGTGCAAGGGGTCGACGCCAACATCATGTCGCTCTCGGGCATCGCCATCGCCATTGGCGCCATGGTCGATGCCGCAATCGTCATGATTGAGAATGCGCATAAGAAACTCGAACGATGGCGCGACGAGCATGATGGACAAATGCCGAAGGGCGCTGACCACTGGCGCGTCATCACCGACGCCTCAATCGAGGTGGGCCCTGCGCTCTTTTTCAGTCTCCTCATCATCACGCTATCGTTCTTGCCTGTGTTCACGTTGCAAGCCCAAGAGGGGCGGCTGTTTGCGCCGCTCGCCTTCACCAAGACCTACGCGATGGCCGCATCTGCGGCGCTCGCGGTGACGCTGACGCCGGTGTTGATGGGCTTTTGGATTCGCGGCAAGATTCCTCACGAGGACGCTAACCCAATTAATCGCTGGCTCGCCTCGCTTTACCGGCCGGCGATCGATTTCGCGCTGGCGACGCCAAAGCTTGTGCTGCTGATCGCGGCGCTCGCGCTTGCGACGACCGCCTGGCCGCTCTCGCGCCTTGGCGGGGAGTTCATGCCGATGATGGACGAGGGCGATCTCTTATACATGCCCACAGCCCTACCGGGCTTGTCGGCGGCCGAAGCGTCTGAACTCCTCCAGCAGACTGACCGGCTCATCCGCACCGTGCCGGAAGTGGAGAGCGTGTTTGGCAAAGCGGGGCGCGCTGAATCGGCCACCGATCCTGCGCCGCTTGAAATGTTCGAGACCACCATTCGCCTGAGGCCGCGCTCTGAGTGGCGGCCCGGCATGACGCCCGAACGTCTGGTCGAGGAACTCGACCGCACCGTGCGCGTGCCGGGCCTCACCAATGTCTGGGTGCCGCCGATCCGCAACCGCATCGACATGCTGGCGACCGGGATCAAGAGCCCGATCGGCGTCAAGGTCAGCGGCCCTGATCTGGCCTCGATCGATCAGGCTGCCCGCGCGATCGAGGCAGTGGCGCGCACTGTTCCAGGCGTCTCTTCGGCGATCGCGGAGCGCATCTCGGGCGGGCGTTATGTCAATGTCGAGATCGACCGTTTCGCCGCGGCGCGTTACGGCTTGAACGTCGCCGATGTTCAAGCCGTCGTCTCCGGGGCGATCGGCGGAGAAAACATCGGCGAGGTGATTGCCGGGCGCGCGCGCTACCCGATCAATCTGCGCTATCCGCGCGAAGTGCGCGATACGCTCGACCGATTGATCGCGCTGCCCATCGTGACTGAGGCTGGCCTGCGCCTCACGCTTGGCGAAGTCGCCAGAATCGAGATCGCCGACGGCCCCGCCATGATCCGTAGCGAGAATGGGCGTTTGTCGGCGTTCATCTATGTCGACGTGCGCGGGCGCGACCTCGCATCCGTCGTGGGTGATCTGAGACGGTCTGTTGCAAGCGAGGCGGATCTTCCGGCAGGCGTGAGCGTCGCCTATTCGGGGCAGTTTGAATATCTCGAGCGCGCAGCCCAGCGGCTTCTGATCGTCGGCCCGGCGACGCTGCTTATCATCTTCCTATTGCTCTACTTCACCTTCCGCCGCTTCGATGAGGCCGCGATCGTGATGGCCAGCCTTCCGTTTGCGCTCACCGGCGGCATCTGGCTGGTTTATCTCCTCGGCTACGACTTCTCCGTCGCAGTCGCTGTCGGCTTCATAGCGCTTGCTGGGCTTGCGGCCGAATTTGGCGTGGTCATGCTGATCTATCTGAAGAATGCGCTGAAGGAGCGCGTTGAACGCGGCGAGACGATCACGCCGGACGTGGTGGCTGACGCCGTGCGCGAAGGCGCGCTGCTGCGGCTACGCCCCAAGGCGATGACCGTCGCGGTGATTTTGGCGGGCCTCTTCCCCATCCTGTGGACCGGCGGCGCCGGCGCGGAAGTCATGCGCCGCATCGCTGCGCCCCTGGTGGGGGGCATGCTGTCTGCGCCGCTTCTGTCTTTGTTCGTGATACCGGCGGCCTATCTCATGATCCGGCGGATGGAACTCAAGCGCGCGGCGTCGAATTCATCGGCTTCGCAGATCGCTTTGCAATGAGGAGACTAACGTCATGCTGAGACATCTCGTCCTGACTGCCGGGCTCTTGGGCGCAGCCTGCACGCCGCCCGCTGGCGATGGGGCGCAGAGCCCTCCGACCGACCAGGCCGAATCCGCCGCGCCGGCGGGAGAGGCAGCGCCAGTCAGCGCGACGGGAACGGTGACGGCCGTGAATGCGGCGGCCGGCACAATCTCGATCGATCACGGCGCGATCGCAGCGATCAACTGGCCTGCAATGGAGATGCAATTCACCGCGCAGGACCCCGCAATCCTCCAGGGGATCGCTGTCGGCGATCGCGTCCAGTTTGAACTGAAGAGCGCCGCTGAAAGCACGGTTGTGACGGCGGTTCGCAAGGATTAGCGCTTGAAGGCCCGCGGGGAAAAGCCGGCTGGTGCGTATCAGTAGTGAAGGGTGGACGAACCCTGATGCGGATACTGGCGCTCTTCGTGTTGAGCCTCGCCTTGATCGTGGCGCTTACGCCGCAGTCTGCGCGCGCCTGCGTCTCGCATCAGGCGCCAGCCTGCGTTTCGATCGACTGTACAATGAACAACCAATGTGAGGAGGGCCAAAAGGCGTGTGCTCTCTGTTGTGGAACGGCTTGCGCTGTAGCCGCGGCGCTGGCGCAGCACGCGGCGGTTTTGCCCGCGCCACCGCACCCGCACTTTGCCCGCCCACCCTCGCAGCGCGTGCGCGACGGCTATCGCTCGCACGATCCTCCCGTGCCTCGTCTCGGTTGAACGCTTCCCGCGCACAAGGCGCCCGGCGGAAACGCCGGATCGCGCTCACTTCAATCCCAAGACAAGTACGAGGATTCACCATGCGTGTTCTTATCCTTGCGGCCGCTATCGGGCTGGCCGCTCAACCTGCGTTCGCGCACCACAAGCCGAACCATCGCGACTTCACCTCGCGCGCAGAGGCGAGCCCAGCCGCGCCCGATGCCTGCGCCGCGCGCCGCCACCGCCATCGTCAGCCCGCCAGCCAGGAGGCGTTGGCCCAGCGCTGCCGCGAGTTTCGTGAGGCGCTTCGCGCCGCGCCCGGCGATGAAGACCTGCGCGCGCGTTGCGATCAGGCCGCGCACGCCTTGAGCGGGCGTTCGTGCGAGGATTGATGACGTCAGTGGCAAGGCGGCGCGAACGTTAGCGCGTTTCGCGCCGCTTCGGCCCTTCAGTCTCGAGAGGTGGCGATCCCCGATCGAGCCGCCAAAGACAGACCGGATGCGTGCGCCAGATAAGCGCAGTGGCGCATTGTTCTCATAGGCACGCGATGCGCACATCCCGCATCCGCACCGAAAATGGCGATGACTGGAACGCCACCCCCCAAGGCGCCGTTGGAGAGGAACAAGGGCGCCCGTTGGCGCGATCAATGGAGTTCGTCATGGAAGTAAAACACAACCAAGATAATCCCTACGCCCGGCTTGCGATCATGGCGCTGCTCTCCTTCATCGCCATGTATGCGCTGATGTATGCGATGGTGGATCGCTTCGCGAACGTCTATCCCAATCTCAATCAAGCCTATATGGCTGCGTTGATGGCGGCGCCCATGGTCGCCATTGAGATCGTGCTGATGGCCTCGATGTATCCAAGCAAACGGACCAACGCCCTTATTCTCACTGGCAGCACGCTTGTTTTGGTCGCCGCCTTCTGGGCGATCCGGGAACAAGGCGCCATCGGCGACGACGAGTTCTTGCGCTCGATGATCCCGCACCATGCGGGCGCGATCCTGATGTGTCAGGAGGCCTCGATCAGGGACGCCGAGATCCAGGAACTTTGCGGCGCAATCATCGAGGGGCAGCGCCAAGAGATCGAGACCATGAAGCAGATGCTCGATCGCAGCGGCTAAGCGCCCCGCGTCTAACGAAGGCGCGCGTCGAGGAAACCGAATGTGGTTTGCCAGTCAGCATCGGTGATCCCGTGGGTCCCTCCGCGCAGCGCAAAGCGGGGCGGCGGCGCCTCCAGCAGGTCAAACGCCGGGCGCGCGCCGGCCAGCGCCATATAGGCGCCTTGAGGATCGGCCCAAGCATCGCGCTCGGCGTGCCCGATGAGGAGAGGGCGCGGGGCGATCAGCGCCAGCAATTGGTGTTGGTCAATAAGTGGATCGCGCCGCACATAGTTGCGGTAGCGCGGCGAAAACCAATGTGGATAAATTCGCGTGATCGCAGAGACGCTCTCCCCGGCGCGATGCGCCGTCAACGCGTCGCCGCCGCGGCCTGACTGCAACGCGATCACGACATCAATGCGTGGATCGAGCGCCCCTGCCAGCAGCGCGACTTTACCAAACCGCGACTGGCCCCAGGCGACGATACGCTCGTGATCAAAGCGCGGGTCATCTTCCAAGACATCGACGACGCGCGTATGTGTCCAGGCCCAAGCGGCAATCGCGCCGTCGGCCTCCAGCGCGCGCAAGGCATTTGGCGCAGCAGGCGCATGATCGGGCACAACATCGCCGCCATAGAAAAGTGCAAGCGCATAACCGCGCTCGGCGATCCGCGCAAAAGGAGGCCCCAGCATCCATCGCCCGAACGCCGCTTGATGCAACGGATCGAAGGCGCCGTGCCGGCAGGGGAATGGATATTGGTTCCGCGGCGCCGCTATTGCGTGCGGGCGCCCGGGAAACGCGGCCTGATTGCCGCAGAAGTTCTGCATGACGATGACCGGCGCTGGTCCATCCCCCGGCGGCATGACCAGGACAAGGTTGAACCGGATGCGGTCGCCGGCCTCGACTTCGATCTGCTCGACGCCAGCAACGCCGCCAGCGTCGCCGGCGGCAATTGAAGTGCGGCGCAGTACGCTCGCGCGGGCTCGGGCGGGCAAGCGGCCATAGATCTCCGCTTGCAGTGCGGTCACGATGCGCTGGCGTTGGTCTTGCCAGGCGTCCGGCGTGGCAACACGCACACCGGAAGCGTCATCAAGTGCGTTAGGCGCGGCGGACGCAAGCGCGTGCCTGTCGAGCGCGACCGCGCGGTAGGGGCCCGCATAATAGAGCCATGCCAGCACAGCTGCCGCCACCGTCACCGCAGCCAGCGCTAGCTTCGCCCTTGGCCCGATGCGCGCGCTTCGTTCCGTCATGGGTTCGATCTCAGCTCCACCGCGGCGTTTGTCGTGCGAGCGGCCCTCTGTTATTTACGCACGACGCCAGCAAATCACGCGCGCGCCGTCGCCGAATTTCATGCCGCAGCAAATTTTCAGACAACTTCGTTGACCTCGCTTGTGAGCGTTGGCGACGCAGGTCATGTTCTTGAGTGCAGGGGCCGCCCTAGCTCAGTGGTAGAGCAGCGCAATCGTAATGCGAAGGTCGGGTGTTCGAATCACCTGGGCGGCCTCCCCTTCACCTTCAACGTGTTTTCAGACCGCTCAGAAGCGGAATTGGCCTGCATGTGTGAGCGGTCTCGCCGTTGCTTGGCTCCTCGCAACTGTAAGCGCTCATCATGGCGGCGTCCATTCGCGCTGCGCTCGCACTTTCAGTCGCGTTCAGTCCGCCAGTTTCGGCTTGGGCGCGGTTCGGCGCAGAAGCCGGGGAAGTTCGGTGCGGATAAGCCGCACGGCATCTTCCATCGTGGCTCGGCCGCGCGCAAACAGGGCGACAGTGCTCCACGATGCGGCGTAAGCGATGATTGCGCTTGCAGCGAGCAGCATGAAGTCGCTCGCGAGCGCCAAGTGCTGCACAAGGCCGAGCGCGACGAATGCGGTTGCGGCGCCGGCGGCGAAGGGAGCGGCGCTGAGATAAAGATCGCCGAGCCCGATCGGACCACGCCGTGTGGCCCACCACCAAAGCGCGGGCATGCGCACGAAGAGATCGCTGAGCGCGAACGCGGCTGCAACGCCAACCGCACCCCAGCGCAATCCGACCACGAACGCGATGACGCTGGTAATAGTGCTGAATGCGCTCCAGGCTAAGTAATCGCGCATCCGCGCTTGGCTTATGAACAAGAGATCCATCGACATGCTGACTGGCCGGTGCAGCGCCGCAAGGCTGAGCCAAGCGAAGATGGGCGCGGCTGGCGCCCACTGGTCGCCAAGCATGAATGGCACCAGCACGGGCGCGGTCACGCCGACCGCGACAACGCCTGGGGTCAGGAACAACATGAGCTGGCGAATGACGCGCAGATAAGCGTAGCGGTAGCGCTCGCCTTCCTCGTTCAGTCTTGAAAGTATCGGCAACAGCAATTGCTGCAGCAGCGTATTGATGCGCTGGATCGGGATGATGGCAAGCTTGTTGCCACGATCGTAGTAGCCGAGCGGCGCACCGCCGACGAAGCGGCCAATCAAAACGCTGTCGGCCTCGCGCGCCAATACGGTTGCGCCTTCCGCGAGCATGATGGCGGCGCCAAACTTGTAGAAATGAGGAAGGCCCCGGAACGAAGGTGCTTCTCGTGGAATCCAGCCGACGCCGAGCCAGACGCCTAGGAGACTGACGAATTGCTGAACGCCAAAGCCCAGAACAAGCGACCAATAGCCGGCGCCCGATAGAGCCGCGATCAAGCTGGCGACAAATCCAAGCGCCATGCCCACGGCGCCTATCATGGCCACCCAGCCGAACCTCATCTGCCGGTTGAGCAGGGCTTCATGCACATTGGTGAGGCCCGTCATGATCAAGAAGAGCGATGAAACCGCCGCAACCGCGCCGGCGCGTGGGTCGTTGTAGAAGTCAGAAACGAGCGGAGAGGCGCCGAGCATGAGCGCCGCCGCGACACACCCGGCCAACGCCGTGATCCAGAAAAGCCCGCTCACCTGATCACGCCGAAGCGATGGCGCCTGGATCAGGGCTTGGCCGATGCCGAAATTGAGGATGAGCGCCGAGATCGAAACGAGCGGGTCGATCATGGCGTAGACGCCATAATCGATTGGCTGCAACAAACGCGGCAAAACCAGAAGGGACGCTGCTTGAAACGGCAGCTTCAAGACTTGCGCGATGCCGATGGCGAGCGCGCCGTTGACAGCGTGAGTTTGCATCGACCCATGCTTCGCCTCAAAAATTTGATCTCCGCCGCTCATGCAAACCGACTATTGCACGCGGTCTGCGATAGGGGACGCCCATACAAGCAAATGACGCAGCCGCGGCGCACGAGTTGCGCGTCAGGCTTGTGCGAGGTCGCCCCGGCCGCTCGCGCACGGACCAGAGACGAGCTGTCTTGCGCGCACTCGCATCAGCGGTCCTTCCGCGCCAGCATGATGAGGGATTCAAATCCCTCCTCAGCTTTCGGATCGAAAGGCGTTGTCAATTGCGCGACGTTTAGAAGGCTGAACTCTGTGCCTAAGCACGTGTGCCAATCATAGATGCTGTTGAAGCCATGGTGCGTCGGCGGATTCCAGACAAACCAGCCTCCACCTATCAAGACCGCGGCGACGTGACGGCAGAATTGCGCGAAATCGCCCGGCGGCGCCGGTCGTATGGTAACGCGGCAATAGCGCGGGGTCGTCAGCGTAGTCGCCGCGAGCAAGTGCGCGGACGGATGCCGGACGATCAAGGTGGACGCCGTCGATGCCGGTGATCGCACCGTAGCGGGATAGCGCGTCAGTCAGCCAGACTGCGCCGCAACCTATATCGAGAATGTCAACGCTATGCGGCTTCAGCGCCGAGAGCCAGTCGAGCGTTGCTGAAGCGGCCCATATGTCGATATCGGCAGATCGCCGCTTGCGCCGCCACGAAGCGGGATAAGCCTCATACGCTTCGGCGAGCGCGCGTGAGGCTTCCACCGGTGCTAGAACGCCAAGTGACCGGCGCCGTGCGTCACCTCTGCGCCGAGATAAGCTTGCGCCAAGATCACGAGCACGGTGAGCGCCAAAACTGTTTCGTAAAAACGCCCGCCTTGGCGGACGGCGGCCTCATCAACCGGCTTCTTGAGCCACCACACGAACGCGATGAGGAAAGGGATGGCGGTGCCGATCCAGCGATGGAGCACCAGGGCGGATTCATCGTCAGCCGCGGGAAGGCCCGCGTTCGCCCAGCCCAGCGGCGCGGCGACGAATGCGCCGAGCATTGCTACAGCAAGCAGGATCTTGTTGCTGGCCGCATAGATAGGTTTGCGCCGAAACGCCGCCGCCGCTTCGAGGAAGGCGACGGTCAGCAACAAAGCGATGGGAAAATGGATAACGGCGGGGTGCCACACGCCGAGCCAACGGCTGATCCGACCCGACAAGGTCGTCGGGCGCGCATCATGATCCATCATCATCCCGCCCGCGCCTTCGGCGGTCGGCCACGTCATTTCGCCAGGCGCCATCGCGCCCATGTCGTGTTCGGGGGCGGTCTGCGATGCTTCAGTTTGGGCGGCCTGAGGGGGATGTTCTTCGTCTCTGTGGGCGAAGGATATTTGGGGGGTGAGTAGCAGCAGCGAAAACGCCATCGCCAGAACTGCCGCAACGCGGACCATCGACTTCTTGTGCGCCATCTTGTTTCCCTCAAAAGCGCGCCGCACGTGTGAGCGTTAGCCACGCGTGCGGCGCACTGGTCCGCTCAAAGCACGTGGATTTCCGTGACCATCGGGCGGCCATTGTCGTTCATAAGCTCGAAGTGAACACGTTGGCCGACGCTCACGCCTTGCAGCACCGCAGCTGAGTGAACGCGGAAGGTCATCGTCATCGCAGGCCAGCCCAAGCTTGCGATGGGACCGTGATTGAGCGTGACCGTGCCGGCTTGAGCATCAATGGCGGTCACTGTGCCTTCGCCCTCGGCCGTCTGCGGCACGGCCTGATGTTGTTCGCCGGGATGGGCGAGGGCGGGGGCGGGCAGGGCGAAGCTCGACACCATCGCGGCGGCGACCGCACCGACCAGAAGTTTAATTCTCATCTTGAATTCTCCGTTGGTGAGCGTCGGGGCCGCTCACATCCTTCATACGCGCGCTTGCGGCCAATCCCTCAGGCGTCCGCCGAGGCGTTCGCAGCAGACCCGTTTTTGCGCCGGCGCCCGCCGCCAAACCGGATGCGGTAGGGAATGAGCACGATGCCGGCGATCACCGACAGAAGCGTGATGGCGGTGACAATGATGATCAGTGGGTGGTTGAAGTCTTCATGGTTTTGCCAATCCATGATGTGGAGCGCCCAAAGCGTGTCATAGAGCCGCCACATGTCTGACCGCCGCGCCGTGACCGCGCCGGTATTGGCGGCGACATAGACCGCCAGGCCGCCGTCAGCGAATTGCGCCCGCCAAGCCGGCAAGGCGCCGCGATATTCAGGGCTTTCGGTTTCGATGAATTCGACGCGTTCGGGAGCGTCGCCAAGTGTGACGTGCGCCCGCGCGACCGCTGTCGCGGTCTCAGCGTTGAGCGGCGAGACTTGGCGCAGCGTTGAGGCGTCCAAGAGCGCGGGCGCTGCATCGGCGAATTCGGCGATGATGACTTCGCCCAGGACGGGGCGCGTCTCGATCGTGAGCTTAGCCGGCGCGCGGCCCTGCGCGTCGCGGATTTGCGGTAAAGCTGCGGCACTCGGAAGGTTGAGGCTGCGCGTCGTTTCCACCGGGCGGATGAGATGTTCGCTGCGGATCTGCTCGATCGGTATGATCGTGAAGACAAACCCGCTCACGACCCAAAACACAATCTGCACGCCGACCAGCAGCGCCAGCCATTTGTGCACGAACGACGCCAAGCGCGCGAGTTTCAATATGAGCCCCCCCGGTGTTCTTGGTATTCTACATCGCCCACGCTCTGAAGGCGCGGCCCTCAAGCACTATTGATGCCCGGGCGGATGCTCCATGCTGGGCATGTCCGACATGTCGTGGTCGGGCATTGTTTGCTCGGGCGGCGGCGTCGGCGTAGGCGCGGGCTGAGTCCGAGGACGTTGCGGCGCAGGCGTGCTCGCCACAGGCGCAGGCGGGGCAGGCTCCGGCGCAGGCGCCGGCGCGACTGCAGCCGGTTCTTCGACCGCCGCGCTCTCTGCCGGCGCCGCACTTTCCTGATCGGCCGGTTGGCACGCCGCCAAAGCGGCTGCCGCAACGGCTATGATCGCGAACCTTCTCATCGTGGCTTCTCCAATACAGGCCTTCATCAGAACCAAGCGCGAATGCCAAGCACAAGGCGCGCATCCTCAGGATCGTCGCCGCGCGCCTTTATGTAATCGCGCGTGTCGCCGAAGCTGCTCGACCATTCAACGCCGACATAGGGCGCGAACTCGCGGCGAATTTCGTAGCGCAGACGCACGCCGAGTTCGGCGCTCGTCACACCGGAGCCGATGGCAAGTTCGGGAACATCTTCGGCCGAGAGATTGATTTCAGCGCGCGGCTGCAAAATGAGGCGCTGCGTCAACCGCAGATCGTACTCCGCCTCGGCGCGCGCGCTGAGTTCGCCTTCATTGGAGAGGAAAGCCGCGACATCTACCTCGAACCAATAAGGCGCGAGGCCCTGCACGCCGACGACCAGGTCGGTACGATCGGCCTCCGGGGTGTAACGTTGGCGAACCCCCGCTTGGAAATCGAAATAGGGCGTGAACGCGCGGCTGTAGAGCGCCTCAATTTCCGCGGTCTCTAGCTCTCCATCGAACGCGCCTTCGCCCTCGCTCTTCCACCAGAAGCGATGAATATCGCCGCCATACCAGCCCTGTGCATCCCAGACATAACCGTCCGCGCCCTCGCCAAATGTGGCTTCGAGGCGATCGATGATGACGACGCTGGTGCGGATGTCGCCGTTCTCGGCGAGCAATTGGGCGCGCGCCGCTTCCATCTGTTGTGGATCGAAGTAGAGATCGGCCGCGTGCACAGGACCCGCGCCTGCAACGCCCGGCGGTGGCTGCTCCGCCGGGCGGCCGGGATTGTCGGCGCTGGTTTCGATGTCCGGGATCTGGTCGGCGGGTGGTGTTTGCGGCCACGCCATTTCCGGCATCGTCGACATGTCGTGTCCCGCGTGTGGGTTCGGGCTCGCTTGCGGCATCGTCATGCCCGGCATGTCATGGCCCGCGTTCGGATCGGGCGGCGTTGTCTGCGGCGTCGCCGGCGGCATGCTCGACATATCATGGCCGGCGTGCGGATCAGGCGACTGGGTCTGTTCTTCCGCTGGCGGGGCTTGTTGATGGGCGGAGTGATCGCTTGTTTGAGCAAGCGCGGGACTGGCGACCGCGAGCACCAGCGGCGTCAGAGTGGCTGCAAAGAATCTCACGAGAGCTCTCCGTCAAGCGGACGGATGGTCACCACGTTGAACATGCCTGCATGCATGTGCAGCAAGAGGTGGCAGTGAAACGCCCAGTCGCCGGGATTGTCGGCGGTCAGATCGAACGTCACCTGTCCGCCAGGCGCTACATTGACGGTGTGCTTCAACGGCTGATGTCCGTCATGGCCGTTGACCAGTTCAAAGAAATGGCCGTGCAAGTGAATGGGGTGCGACATCATCGTGTCGTTGACGAGCGTCACCCGTACGCGTTCGTTGCGTTCAAACCGGATCGGCTCGACGAGTTCGCTGAAACGCCGGCCGTCAAAGCCCCACATGAAGCGTTCCATGTTGCCGGTCAGGTGAATTTCCATCGTCCGTGACGGCGGCCGGCGATCGCGGTTGGGCGAGAGCGCGACAAGGTCCGTGTAGACGAGCACGCGGTGATCGACATTTTCAAGTCCAAGCGGGCGCTCGCCCATCCGGTTCTGCGGCATCGGCGCAATCGTCTGCACGCCGACGCCGACCGCCATGTCGGGCGGGGCGTTCTCCGGATCGCGCATATCCATGGCGCCGTGACCGCCCGCGCCTTGATCCATCGCGCCCATGCCGTCCATCTGCATGCCGCTCATGTCCATGCCGGAATGGTCCATGCCGGCCATGCCGCCCGACATGTCGTGGGTCATGGCGCCCATCCCGCCCATGTCCATGCCCATGTCGCGCATGGTGAGGTTGGGAACCTCGCGCAATGGCGGGACCTCGCCGCTCATGCCAAGCCGCGGCGCCAAGGTTGCGCGGCCCATGCCTGAGCGGTCGATGGCTTCTGAAACGATTGTGTAGGGGCGGTCTTCACGCGGCGTGACGATGACGTCGTAGGTTTCGGCGACCGAAATCTGGAATTCATCGACTTCGACCGGGCGCACATTCTCGCCGTCGGCTTGCACGACTGTCATCGCCAGGCCCGGAATGCGCACGTTGAAGATCGACATCGCCGACGCGTTGATGATCCTCAAGCGCACCCGCTCGCCGGGGCGGAAGATGCCCGTCCAGTTTTCTTCAGGGCCGTGACCATTGATGAGGTAGGTATAGGTCGAGCCGCTGACGTCGAGCACATCGCGTGGGTCCATGCGCATTTCAGCCCACATGCGCCGATCGGCGGCGCTCATGCGGTCCTCGCCTGACAGGAGGCCTGCCACCGTCGTGCGCTGATAATTGAAATAACCGGGGCTTTGCTTTAGCCGCGCCAGGATCTGGTGCGGATGCGTGAAGCTCCAGTCCGACAGTACGAGCACGTGCTCGCGGTCGTACTCGACCGGATCGCGCGAAGCCGGGTCAATGATGATCGGCCCGTAATGGCCCATCGCTTCCTGGAGACCCGAATGGCTGTGATACCAAAACGTGCCCGCTTGAATGATCGGGAACTCATAGACAAACGTTTCGCCCGGACGGATGCCGGGAAAACTGATGCCGGGGACGCCGTCCATCTGAAACGGCAGCAGCACGCCGTGCCAGTGGATCGACGTGTCCTCTCCGAGCGCATTGGTGACGGACAGGCGGACGTTCTGTCCTTCGCGTAGCCGCAGCAGCGGCGCTGGCAGCGTGCCGTTGATGGTGACGGCGTGACCGGTTCGCCCGCCCACGCTGAAGGGAGAGTGACCGACATTGAGCGCAACCTCGGGGCCGGCCAAGGTCGTTACCGCCGGCCCGATCCCGGTGGAACCGGTTTGCGCCCATGCAGGCGTCATGCTGTCGAAGGCAAGCCAACCGGCGCCTGCGCCAGCGGCTTTCAATAAAGTTCGACGATCCAGCGCCTTGCGCACAAGCATGCTCCAGTCTGAGAAGAACCCGACAGTATCTTAGAGTACGCGCCCTCGCGTGCGATCCCTCACCCCATACGCCCGAGATTGGCGCCAGGATGCGGGAAATCAGCAACCGGCGCGTAAACGCAATAGGCGCAACAGTGCTAAGGGGAGGCGCGGATGCTGAAGAACTTGGTGGTCATCTTTGTCGCGGCTTGGGCGATGGCTGGCGCGGCGGCGGCCCAGCCCAGCGCCGATGAGCTAGCCGTGGAGGCGGTTCTCTCAGGATACCGCCAGGCAGTTGAGGCCCGCGACGGCGAGGCGGCCTCGCGTTATTTCTGGCCAGACTCGGAGGTCTTCGAACAAGGCGGCGTCGAGGGCGATTTTGCCACCTATCTTGCCCACCACTTGGGACCAGAATTGCACGAGATCGCCAGTTTCGATTTTGACGGTCTTGAGACTGATGTCGAAGTCGCCGGCGATTTCGCTTACGCCAGCGAAGTCTACAGCTACGCGATCACGTTCCCTGAAGCCGCAGCGCGCGCACCAATTTCTCGACGCGGCGTTGCTACCAGCGTGCTGCAGCGCCGTGGCGGCGAGTGGCGTATCGTTGTCTATCACTCGTCCGCGCGTGCGCCACGGCCGCCGGCAAATTAGCGGCTGCGATGCGAGGGGCGGTTTGCTTGCGGTTCGCCGCTCCGGCGCGCGCTCGCGCAAGCGCCCGACGCGAACGAAATTGCGTCTGGCGCCGCGACATGGTTCGCATTGCTTATACGATCTGGAATCTTGGAGAGCGTCGTCGCTCGCACGCGAGGCGCCGGACGGCGAGCGGACGGTCATTAGGCGCTAATCCTGCTCGCTTCGGGCGGCCCACTGGCTTGCTTCGACCTCCTTTGTGGCTCGCCAAATCGAAATCAGGCCGGTCAAGGTGGGCACGCGCTCCGCTATCTCGGTCCGCTTAAAACCGCAGGCCAGCAACAGCTGGGGGATCGCGCCGCGGCGATTGTGCTCGGTCGGCTCGAAGCCGTCGGTCATCTGGACCAACAAGAAGGCCATTCGCATCAATGGCGTCGGTTGTTCGCCGTAATCGGCAAGTACGAGCCGCCCGCCGGGCTTTAGCAACCGAAACGCGTTCTCAAGAATGCTCTGCTTCGCTTCCAGCGCACATTGGTGCAGCACGAGCGAGCATGTTACCCCATCAGCGCCGGCCGCCCCAACAGAGGCGACGGGCGCATCTCCCATGGCGGTTTCGTACTCGATCTCGACCCCCGCCGCGTGGGCCTTTCGTTCGCCGATGAGCCTCACTTCAGGGTCTGGATCAACTGCCACGAGGCGCGCGCCGGGCGCGTGCTTTTTGATCATGATGCCGAGCGAACTCGTACCTGCGCCCAGATCGACGATGACCTCGCCGTTGCGCGGGTCGAGCGCCGTAAGGACGAGCGATCGCCAGACCCGCTCGCGTGTCAAGACCGCAATCACCCAATCATACATTCCGGTCCATTCGCGGCGGCCGAGCGCCGGAATATAGGCAGCATTGTTCATTCGACGTGACCTTTGCATGGAGCGCAGTGACAGACCAAAGCGCGCAGAGCCTTAGAGGCGGGCGAACACTCTCAGCGCCGTGGGTCGAACGGCGCGGCGTGTTGGGTGAAAAACCCCTTCGGATAGGTCGCGTCGCTCAAACCCAAATCGCCGGTCTCAATTCGCCCCGGGGCGTCGTGAAGGCTCCCGAACATCCAATCCCATACAAGAAAGACTTCGCCGAAATTCACCTGCGCATCTTCGTAATCGCGTTTGTGGTGCCAGCGATGCATCTCGGCGACGCCGAGCAGACGCCGCGCTGGACCTAATGTGTAGTCGATATTGGCGTGCTGGAAGGCCAGGTGCACGGGCAGGATTGCGAACCACCCGGCAAGCGCTGCTTGCGGCGCGCCAAGTAACGCCACTGCAAAGAGGCCGGGCGTCGCCAGAATAAGGGCGCTCACGATGTGGCGGCGTTCGCCGTTCAGCCAATAAAGTCGTTCGGGGCTGTGATGCGGTTGATGGAAGCGCCACAGAAGTCGCGAAGTGTGGCTCCAGCGGTGCATCCAGTAGAGGCCGAGATCGATCATGACGCCAACACCGAGCACGCTTGCCCAGAGTGGCCAGGCATTGGGCCAAATCCCTAACGACAGCGTTGCGGCGCTGAGCGGGTAGATGAAATGGACGCTCGCCTGAATGAGCGCCGCGCCCAGCACGTTGTATTGGACGTCAGCCCAAAGATCGCCATGGCCCCTTGTCCAGGCCTGCTGATAAGGCGAGAGCCGTTCAAGCCCGCCCACTGCGAGAACGCCCGCGAGCGTCACGGCCGGCAACGCCAGTGCGGCGCTTGGGGACGCAGCGAGCGTTGCCGCCGCCAAGACCACAACAGCCATGACAAGGGGATAGGCGAGGTAGCGAATGGCCAGGCGCATCGAAATGTCTCCTGGCGCCTATTTCGCCAGTTCGACGCGCGCGCGCTTGAACGAAACAGCTAGGCTTCGTCGAAATCCACCGCGCCGGTGATGGTGAGAGGGCTTGCGCCGAACATGCGTGCGCAGGTGCGCGAGAAGTGAGCGGAATCGGCAAAGCCGCCGTGATGGGCCGCCTCCGTGAGCGACAGTCCCTGAGCGATGCCGGTGAAGGCGCGCCGGAGCTTCGACCAAAGCAGGAAAGATCGGATCGGAACGCCGATTTCATCGCGAAAAAGATGTGTTGCGCGCGATTGCGAGAGGTGGAGGGCGTGAGCGAGTGCGCGTGCGTCAAGGGGAGCGCCGCTCTTGTGAAAGGCGCCAAGCGCTGCGGCAATGCGAGCGTCGCGAGCTGGCGCGATCTCTGCTGCGCCTAACATGACGGCTAGACGCTCGGCTGGGTCTGCATCTTCATCCGCAATCGAAGTCTCGACGATGGCGGCAAGGTCCGAGGCCTGGAGCGGGGAAAGCACGCGAATGCGTTCGCCGATCGCTGCAGCGATCCGCTGTCCCGAGGCGCTATCGGGATCGATGTAGAGAAAGCTGCTGGGGTAGGCCGCCGTTGCGCGATGAGAGACATTGGCGGGCGTCACAAATCCTTGTCCATGATGTTCGCCGCCTGCGTCCACAAGCACGGCGTTGGGGCTGGCGAATGCTTGAATTGCGTGGTGGCGATGAAAGCCATTGTCGCCCGCCGCGCCCAGGAAGACCGCCCACGCCGGCCCCATGCGGGCCGCGCCCCGCCATTTGTTGGCTCTAGTCATCGCGCAGTGCGCGCGAAAGCGCGACCTTAGCCCGGTAGACCCGAGTTTCGACCGCCTTCGGCGTTAGGTTCAGCACGCGCGCGGCGTCGTGATGGCTCATACCGCTGATCGCCGTCAGCAACAGGGGCTCTTTGAGGCCGGTCGGCAAGGCTGCAATCGCTTCGTCGAGCCGGGCAAGATTTCGCTGCAACGCTTCATCGTCAGGGTCTGTCGCGGCGGCAATGTCTGGAGACGTTTCAATGCTCTCGGCGCCAAAGAAGAAACGCCGCACCGCGCGGCGGCGCGCCCAGTCACGGCATTTGTTGAGCGCGATCCGCTTGATCCAGGCCGGAAACGGCCGGTCCTTGTCGTATCGGGCTAACGCGCCCCACGCGGCGGCGAACGTCTCTTGTGTGAGGTCGTAGGCTTCGTCAGCGTCGGCCACGTAGGAACGCACGAAGCGATAGACTCTTTCCTTGTGGCGGCGCACCAGCAGGGAAAAGCCATTTTCCTGACCCGCGAGTGCGGCAGCCACGAGCGAAGCGTCGTCGCTTTCCGGCGGAGGGCCGCTCATTGCGGCTCGGCGGTTAACGCTTCGACGACGGTGTCGTCGAAGATCGCCTCCTGCTCATCATTCAAGACCTCGCGCATCGCAAACATATGGGCGATAGTTTCGGTCTGCAGCCGCCCCATCGCATCATGAAATCGCTCCACCGCGGCCGCGACCCTTGGACCATTCTCATGTTCTTCGCGGATGGCCGCGGCCAGTTCGGCGTTGGCGGAGCGCATTTCAAGTTCAAGCGCACGCTTGCGAGCGGCGAAGGCCGCCTCCAGCGTTTCAATTCTGGCGAGTTGATCGCCGCTTAGATCCAGCCGGTGATGCACGACATCGTGCATGGAGGGGGCAGGCGCGGGCGCCAGCGCCTTCATGCCCAACCAGACGCCGCCAAAGCCGGCCGCCAGCGCCACCAGCGCCGTCAGCACGATGCCGCGAAACGATAGCTTCAACGATCGTCTCCGAGCAGCGTCGACGGCGCGTAGGCCGCGTGCACCGCAAAGGGCGAGAAGTCATTTTCTGGGCGCGCCGCCGCGGCGCCGCCAGCAAACACGCCGAAGGTGAGCATAGCGGCCGCCAAACCCGCCTGCCAGCGCCAGGCCCGGGTGTGTCCAATATCTGGTCGCGCGCCCTCTATCTGCTCCCAGACGCGCGGCTCCAACTGATCGAGTCCACGATCCAAGGGGCGCTCGCGGAGCGCTGAAAACAATCGTTCAAGATCGGCGTTCATGGTTTTCCCACTCTTGTTCCACCAGCAATACGCACCAAAGCCTCGGAACCCTCAAGCGGCTTTGGCTGAGGGTTTTGGGCCGACGCTGCGTAGCCAAAGGGAGAGGTGGAAAAACCGCCTCGGGCGAGGGAGCGCAGCGTATGGATCAACCAATTGCCGTTCAGCAGGCGTACTGGAACGACTGGAACGCGGCCAAGAACGAGCGCCCGCTCTCCGACATTTCCGCCGATCAGCGCGAGTTGGTGGTGCGCTGGCTTTCCCGCATCGGGCGCACCGACCTCAAGATTCTGGAAGTCGGTTGCGGCGCAGGCTGGCTTTGCCCGTCGCTAAAACCATTCGGTCATGTGACCGCCACCGACCTCTCCGACGCGGTGCTGCGCGAAGCCGCCGCGCGCGTGCCGGACGTCAAATTTATTGCAGGCGACTTCATGGAACTCGATTTTGGCGCCGAGCAATATGATGTGATCGTCAGTCTCGAAGTGTTGTCGCATGTGGCGGATCATCCGGCCTTCATGACAAAGCTCGCCAGTCTATTGCGCCAAGGCGGGCTACTCATGCTGGCGACGCAAAATCGCCCGGTTCTTGAACGCCACAACAACGTGCCCCCGCCTGCACCAGAACAATTGCGCAATTGGGTGGATCGCGATGAATTGACGGCGTTGCTGCTGCCGCAGTTTGAGATTCGCCAACTGCGATCTATCTCTGCTACCGCAAACAAGGGTTTCTACCGGCTTATTCTTGGCCGCAAAGCCAAGCGCGCCATGCGTGCGTTGTTCGGAAGGAGCCTTGAGAACGCCATGGCGCGCGCGGGGCTGGGTTGGACGCTGATCACACTGGCGCGCAAGCGTTGAACCGAAGACAGGACAAGCAACGTGAATCGTCGCCGACTTCTTTCCACCACCGTCTTGTTTATCGCGGCCGCCGTCACCTCAGGCTGCGCCCAGGAGGCGCAAGCGCTCGAGATGCAGGTGCGCCGCGACGCAGGTTGCGGCTGTTGTGAGGTGTGGACCCAGCAAATGAGTGCAAGCGGGCGCTTTCGCACGGCGCTCGTCAACGAGGCGGATATGAGCGCGCTGAAACGCCGCCTCGGCGTGCCCGAAGACCTGGCCTCGTGTCATACCGCAGTGGTCGAAGGCTTCGTGATCGAAGGTCACGTGCCGGAGCGTGAGATCGTGCGCTTGCTTGAAGAACGTCCCGCAGGCGTCCGAGGGCTTGCCGTTGCGGGCATGCCCGCCGGCTCACCGGGCATGGAAATGCCCGATGGGCGGCGCGACGCCTTCGATGTTGTCGCCTTTGGCGATGGACGGAGCGTGTTTGCGAGCTACCCGGCGTCGGCTTGACGCGGCAACGATGAGTTGGCGGCGGCGCATAGTTATTCTTGGAACGTATGGCGGGGGCAACTTTGGCAATGATGCTTGTTTTGAGGCGACGCTCGTATGGCTGCGCGCCGCTTTCAGCAACGCGTCGATCCTGGCCGTTTGCGCCGACCCTTTGATCACCTCCGAGCGCTTTGGAGTTTCGGCGGTCAGTCTCAGAGTGTTTCCATCGCTGCTGCCGCGTTGGCTCGATACGCTTCTGCTGCGCCAGCCCAGTCTCTGGCTGAATTGGTGGGCGTGTTTCAGGGCCTTGAACCGCTGTGATCTCGTGGTCGTTGCGGGCACGGGCGTCATTCATGATTTCCGCGACCGCCCGTGGGGATGGCCCAGTCGTTTCCTGCGTTGGGTGCTCGCCGCGCGCTTACGCGGCGCATCTGTTTGGTTTGCCTGCGTTGGCGCGGGACCGGTCATCAATCCGGTTAGCCGATTGATGATGGTTTGGGCAGCGAAGCTCGCGACCAGGCGTTGCTATCGTGATGAAAGCTCTCGCGCCTACATGAGCGCCCAAGGCGTAGACGAAACCGCGAGCCAGGTCACCGGCGATATCGCCTTCTTGCTGCCCGCGCCAACCCTAAGCGATCACAGCGCCAAACACATCGTCGTGGGTGTCGGCGTCATGAACTATCGAGGCTGGCGCAGAAATGAAGAGGTTTACCGCGCGTACATCGCGAGCATGGCTCACTTGATCGAATGGCTTCGATTCAGCGGCTACGGCGTGCGCATCCTAATCGGTCAGCGGCCGGCAGATCTCATCGCGGTCACCGACCTTGAAGCGCGCTTGGGCTATGCGCTGATGAGCGATAGGGAGCGGGAGGCCCGCTCATATCAAGACATCTTGCATTTGGTCGCCGACACCGACGTGGTCGTGGCTTCACGTTACCACGTGCAGATTGCGGCCCTCAAAATGCGCCGTCCCGTGCTCTCGATCAGCTACGGCCCCATGAACGACGATTTGATGCGCGCCGCAGGTCTTGGCGACTTCATTCATGACATCGAGCACATCGACCAGCGCGCACTCATTTTGCAATGCGACCGACTCATCAACATGCGCGTTCACTACCGACAAGTTGTGCAAACGGCGGTCAAGGCATTGGAGGCTAGACTGCATGAGCGACTGCGCGCCGTCATTTCACCTTCCTGACCCTTGTTGGCTGGCGCTTGGGCTTGGGCGTGGTTCTCGCCGGCGAGGCGGCAAGATCGTCAAGGATCGGACACTCGGGACGATCATCGCCATGGCAGGCATGAACGAGCCCCTTCAGCGTCCGCGACACGGCCCGCATTTCGGCTATGCGCGCGTCGATGTTGGCCAAGTGCTTTTCGGCGAGGCGGCGCACTTCGCGCGAGGATCGGCGCCGGTTGCGCCAGAGCGTCAACAACGAAGCCACCTCTTCAAGCGAAAAGCCCATATCCCGGGTCCGCCGGACGAATTGGAGCATCGCAACTTCGTGGTCGCCATAGTCACGATAGCCATTGTCGCGACGGTCGGCCGCCTCAATCAGGCCGATGCTCTCATAATAGCGGATCATCTTCGCCGATACGCCGGACCGCTCCGCGGCCATACCGATGTTCATTTTGTATTTGCTCGCGAATTTTTCCCGTTGACCTTCCCATTGTGGGAAGGTGCAGGCTGCTTTTCAAGTAAAACCAGGGGCGCGAACGCTCGCGTTATTCAGCTATGAACACGCACGACCACAGCCAGGACCGCCACAACCACGCGGGCGCCGATATCGCGCAGCGCGATCCCGTCTGCGGCATGACGCCTAAACCTGATACGCTGCATCGACTCATGCATGCCGGCGAGGAAGTGCTGTTCTGCAGTGCTGGTTGCAAGGCCAAGTTCGAGGCCGATCCGGCGAAATATGCCAAGCTCGCCGACGAGCATGCCTGCTGCGCCAAACCTGCCGCTGCAGATGCGGGCGGCTCATGCCATGCCCACGGCCATGCGCCGCACGGTGCGCCGGCCGTCGATCCGACGACAGTTCCGGCGGGCGCGAAATGGACCTGTCCGATGCACCCCGAAATCGTGCGCGATGGTGCAGGCTCGTGTCCGATCTGCGGCATGGCGCTTGAGCCGATGATGCCGTCCGCAGATGCCGGGCCCAATCCCGAACTGATCGACATGACGCGCCGTTTCTGGATCGGCGCGGCGCTCGCTTTGCCTGTGCTCGCGCTTGAAATGGGTCGTCATCTCCTGGGTGTGGACGCCATCGTGCCTCCCGCCTGGAACGGCTGGATCCAATTCCTGTTGGCGACGCCGGTTGTCCTGTGGGGCGGATGGCCGTTCTTCGAGCGTGGCTGGGCCTCGCTTCAAACCCGCAATCTCAACATGTTCACTTTGATCGCGTTGGGCACAGGCGTGGCGTGGCTCTACAGCGTCGTCGCGCTCTTTGCGCCGTCGCTCTTTCCCGCAGAGTTCCGCGACGCACATGGTCTGGTGGCTGTTTATTTCGAGGCCGCCGCCGTCATCACTGTACTCGTTCTGCTGGGACAAGTGCTTGAGTTGCGAGCGCGCGAACGCACTGGCGGCGCCATTCGCGCCCTGCTTGATCTCGCACCCAAGACGGCACGGCGTTTGCGCGACGGCGCCGAGGAGGAGGTCTCGCTCGATCAGGTCGTCGTAGGCGATCGCCTTCGCGTGCGTCCGGGGGAGAAAATCCCTGTCGACGCTGTCGTGCTCGACGGTCGCTCCTCCATTGACGAATCCATGGTGACGGGAGAATCCATGCCTGTGACGCGAGCGAGCGGCGCGCGGGTGATCGGCGGCACGCTCAACCAAACCGGCGCGTTGGTGATCGAAGCCGATCGCGTCGGCGCGGACACAATGCTCTCACGCATCGTGCAGATGGTAGCCGAGGCCCAACGTTCGCGTGCTCCGATTCAGCGACTGGCGGACAAAGTGTCGGGCTGGTTTGTGCCGGCCGTCATCGTCGTGGCCGTGATCGCCTTCTTTACTTGGTGGGCGTTTGGCCCATCGCCGGCGCTGTCCTACGGCCTGATCGCCGCCGTTTCGGTGCTGATCATTGCCTGCCCATGTGCGTTGGGACTCGCCACGCCTATGTCGATCATGCAGGGCGTGGGGCGCGGCGCGCGCGCCGGCGTTCTCATCAAGAACGCCGAAGCGTTGGAGCGCTTTGAAAAGGTTGATACGCTTGTGCTCGACAAGACCGGCACGCTGACCGAAGGCAAGCCGGCGGTCACCGCAATTCATACCATCGATGGCGGCGACTTAAATGAGATGCTGCGTCTTTCCGCAAGCCTCGAGAATCGCAGCGAACATCCGCTCGGCTTGGCCATTGTTGCCGCCGCCGCAGCGCGCGGCGTTGCGCTTGTCGAGCCGACAGAATTCGACTCGCCCACTGGCAAGGGCGTCCTCGGCGTCGTTGAGGGGCGCAT
>CXWL01119929.1_pt1 | contig 26542 bp, 20 predicted proteins | sample 590931 | NCBI WGS metagenome assembly CXWL01 (sample SAMEA3498368, study PRJEB10139) | groundwater metagenome | biome: water well; material: biofilm material | place: Germany | collected 2015-04-27 | reverse complement strand
CCGCCATCAGCGCCCCCCCCTTCGGCCCCTACTGTCTGGGGCATCGCCGTGCAGAACACGCGACCACTCAATGTAGTAAAGCTACAACAATAATTACACCCATCAAAAATAATGCAAACCACCAAGAACAGTCCGGCAATCGGCTGAAATCATGCATTTACATTAAAAAATGACAAAATATTCTCAATAAGATCAATTTAATTGCAAAAACATTCATGGAAATGATGTCATTTCACATGAAGAACATAGGCAATCTTATTTAAAATGATACATTTCCTCATTATTTACGTAGTAATATTACTCAGATAATTCGTAAAATAAACTACTGAATCGCCGCTGTTTATCTACTGCTTATCTCTATTTAGCTGCGTTTTTCTACGTCCACAACCTTGATGATGGAGTCTTGCTACATGAAATTTCGCTTTGCAAACTGCCTTAAGTCCCTGCCTGCGGTTTCGCTGGTGCTGCTCCTGAGTGCCTGTGGTGGTGGCGGAAGTGGCGGCAGCCCTTCGGCCTCGGCCCCGCCTCCGGCAACGGTGCCGCCAGCGCCAGTTGAAGTGCTGCCGCCGGTGGCGCCAGGTAACCTGCGCGTGCATTATCACAGCGCCCAGAACAACGCCGAAGCCTGGGGCGTGTATGCCTGGGCCGGCCCGAAAACCCCTAGCGCCACCTGGATCACCGACCGCTTTCTGTTTGCCAAGCCTGAAAAATTTGGCGCCTATGTCGATATCCCGCTCGATACCGCACTGAGCTCGATCAAGTTCCTGATCACCGATGGCAGCGGCAACAAAAATTGCGCCAGCGACCAGGAAAAAACCTTCGCCGCCAATGTCGCCACGGCAGGTCAGGAAATCTGGATTGCGCCCGCCGATTGCACTATTTACGATCAGCTTCCGGTCATCTCGCCCGCCAGGCTAAGCGAGGCCTCGGCTTACTGGATGAGCGCCGGCACGCTGGCATGGCCGGCCGCGCCGGCCAGCGGCAGCTACAAGTTGTTTTATGCGGCAAACGGCGGCATCAGCGGCAACAGCACCAGTGTGCTCGGGGCAGATGGCAGCTACGATCTGAGCATCGACAGTGCCGGCCTTTCCGCCGAGCTGAAAAGCAAGTACCCACACCTGAAATCGGCGCTGGCCTTGTCACTCAGCGCCAGCGACGCAGCCAACGCCAAAGCCAGGCTGAAAGGCCAGCTGGTGCTGGCGCAGTTTGACAGCAGCGGCGCCCTGGTCAATGCCACCTCGCTACAGACCGCCAACGTGCTCGATGCGCTGTACGCCGGCGCTGCCGCCAATGCCATCCTCGGCCCCTCATTCGACAGCGCCGGCATACCGACGATACGGCTCTGGGCACCGACCGCAAAATCGGTCAGGCTGAACTTCTATGCCGATGCCAACAGCGCCACCAAGACCACGGTCGAGATGACGGAAGACGGCAACAGCGGCGTCTGGAGCTATACCGATGCCAATGCCGCCAGGAGCAATGTCGCCTACTACACCTTCAGCGTAAACGTCTTCTCGCGCTGGGCCGACAACAAGCCTGTCACCAACGAGATCACCGACCCGTATTCGGTCAGCCTCAACGCCAACAGCAAGCGTAGCTTTCTGGCCGACCTGTCCAGTGCAGCCAGCAAGCCGGCAGGGTGGGACAGCCACGCCATTCCCGCGCTGGCACACCCCACCGACATCACGCTGTATGAGCTGCACATGCGTGACTTCAGCGTCAGCGATGCGACGGTACCGGCGGCGCACAAAGGCAAGTTCCTGGCCTTTACCGACGCCGGTTCCAACGGCATGACGCATCTGCGTTCGCTGGCGCAGGCGGGCATGACGCACGTCCATCTGCTGCCCACTTTCGACATCGCCAGCATCAATGAAACCGGCTGCGTCACCCCCAACGTGCAAGCGGCTGCGGCCGACTCGGAAAGCCAGCAAGCGACCGTGGCAGCCAGCAAGGACATCGACTGCTTTAACTGGGGTTACGATCCGCAGCATTACACGACACCGGAAGGCTCTTACGCGACAGACGCCAACAACGGCATGACGCGCATACTTGAGTATCGCGCCATGATGAAGTCACTGCACGAAAATGGCCTGCGGGTTGCCATGGACGTGGTGTTCAACCATACTGCCGCTGCCAAACAAAACGACAAATCGGTGCTCGATAAAATTGTGCCTGGCTACTATTTTCGCAGCACCGCTACCGGCGAGATTACGGGCGACAGCTGCTGTTCCGATACCGCGTCGGAGAACGCGATGATGGGCAAGCTGATGATAGATTCGGTCAAGACCTGGGCCACGCAATACAAGGTAGACAGCTTCCGCTTCGACATCATGGGCATGCACCCCCTGCCGCTGATGATGAAGCTGCAGGCCGATGTCAACGCCGCGGCCGGGCGCGCCATCTATCTGTACGGCGAAGCCTGGAACATAGGCGGCGCCACCAGCAACGATGCGCGCTTCCTGGCGGCGCGGCAAAACAATATGGCGGGCAGCGGCATAGGCGCATTCAATGATCGCATCCGCGATGCGGTGCGCGGCGGCGGTTGCTGCGATGACGATGCCAGCACCGTCGCCCAGCAAGGCTTCATCAACGGCGTGTTCTATGACCGCAATGCCAGCAGCACGCAAACCGTGGCCGACCTGATGCGCCTGAGTGACCAGGTCAGGGTGGGCTTGTCGGGTAGCCTGAAGGATTACCTGCTGACCGATTACAAGGGCGTCACCAAGCCCAATGGCGAGATCGACTATGCCGGCCAGAAAGCCGGCTTCACCGGTGCGCCGCAAGAGAGCATCAACTACGTGGAAGCGCACGACAACCAGGCGCTGTTCGACATCAACGCCTTCAAGTTACCAGGCAGCACCAGCATCAACGAGCGCATCCGGGTGCAGAACCTGGGCAACGCGATCGCCATGTTCTCGCAAGGGGTGCCGTTCTTCCAGGCCGGGCAGGAAATGCTGCGCTCGAAGTCACTGGACCGGGACAGCTACAACGCAGGCGACTGGTTCAACGCGCTGGACTTCAGCTACCAGAGCAACAACTTTGGCGTAGGTTTGCCATCGGCAGAAAAGAACCAGGGCACATGGCCGCTGATGCGCCCTATCCTGACTAATCCGCTCATCAAACCGGGCATGGCCAACATACTCAGCGCACGCGATAGCTTCCTTGATCTGCTGGCCATCCGCAAGAGCAGCAGCCTGTTCCGCCTGCGCACGGCGCAAGACGTGAAAGACCGCCTGCAGTTTTACAATGTCGGCCCCAGCCAGGTGCCGGGTGTCATCATCATGCGGATTGACGGCCAGAGCCCGGGCGCGTATGCCGGCGCCAACTACAGAAGCGTGGTGGTGCTGTTTAACGCAGACAAGGTCGCCAGGACTGTCACCGTCGCGGCACTCGGCGGCAAGGCGTTGGCGCTGCATCCGGTACAGCAATCCTCGTCGGCTGACGCCATCGTCAAGAGTGCGAGCTACAGCAGCGCAACGGGAAGCTTCATGATTCCGGCGCGCACGACGGCGGTGTTCGTCGAATAGATTTACTTCCGTTATGCAAAAGGCCGGGCTCTCACAGGCCCGGCCTTTTTTTGTGCAGGCGGCATAGCAGGCATTGCACCACAGGCTGGTTTCAAGCGACAATCGGCGCATTAGCTTAGCCGTTAACTGTTAACCGCAGCTTTTACAAAAAGCCCCACATGAAACCAGCCGACCACCTCGATCCAAACCATATCGCAGAAACATCCAGGACCAAGGGCTTGTTGCTAGCCTGTTTTGCATTACTGGTCTTGCTGGCCATCTCAGGCTGGCGGCCTTATGACCGCGCCACCTGGGTGCTGGAAGTATTCCCGGTCTTGCTTGCGCTGCCTATCCTGTTTGCCACTTACCGCCGCTTCCCCTTGAGCACCTTGCTGTACATCGGCATCTTTGCCCACGCCGCCGTGCTGATGCTGGGCGGCGCCTACACGTATGCACGCGTGCCGCTGGGTTTTGAGATTGCCGATCTGCTGCATCTGAGCCGCAACCCCTACGACAAGATCGGCCACTTCTTCCAGGGCCTGGTACCGGCGCTGGTCGCGCGCGAGATACTGATCCGCGGCGAGTATGTGCGCGGCAAAAAAATGCTGGCCTTCATCGTCGTCAGTATCGTGCTGGCCATCAGCGCCACCTATGAATTTATCGAATGGGGCGCCGCCCTGGCAATGGGGCAAGGCGCGGATGAGTTCCTCGGCACGCAGGGCGATCAGTGGGATACGCAATCGGATATGTTCTTCGCACTGATCGGTGCCGTGACGGCCTTGCTGTGCTTTTCCGGCATGCAGGATAGGCAGATTGCGCGTCTGGAGGCAGCTGATCCATCGAAAAATCAACAATAGCATAGGCCAGACACGCACTATCCCTGCGCCTCTTCAGCCTGTCTGGCCTGCAGGCCGCATGGCATATGCGTGCTGGCCTTGCCTGGTTTTTGGTTTTTGGTTTTTGGTTTTTTATTGTAAGTGACCGATTGTGGCTATCTGCGATTGCCGGCCGGGGGTAGCCCGGCTTGCATCCACGAAGTGCGACGGCTTTCCAAAGCAGAATCTAAAATACATACGCACAAAGCTGGACTTGCATCCCATCCTGCTAACGAATAACAAGCACTCTATTGCGATCACCCTCATCCCTCGCCCTTCTCCCGCTCGCGGGAGAAGGGCGTCAATGTTACGCCGCGAGCTGATTTTTGAGCAAGATCATCTTCTTCAGCTCAGGCACACAAGAGCCGCAATTCGTCCCGCACTTCAGGCGCGACTGCAAGCCTGCCAGCACATCGGCGGGTGAGCCGTCCAGCGATTCCAGCGCCGCATGGATATCGGTATCGGCCACATTCAGGCAGGTGCAGACCACCTTGCCGCGTGGCTTAAAGCCTTGCGGGGCGCTGGTGCTTGGCATCAGCAACATGCGGCCTAGTTTGGCGACCGGTTCCTGATCGAGCAGATAGGCCTTGAGCCAGCTTTCTGCCGAGATATCGCCAGACAGGGCGACTGCCGCCAGCGTGCCGTCTCTGACCAGGATGTGCCTTGCGTTACCGCGCCGCTTGTCGTCGTAGCGCAAGACCTGGGCGCCGTGGATGCCAAACAGGTCTTCTATTTTCTGCAGCAGTTCGGGAGCGGCGGCATAGTCGTCGGCGGCGCGGAACAGGATGCCGACCTTGTCGCGGCCAAACGGCACGCAGGAGGCGTAAGCGAACTCGCGCATGTAGGGGCGCAGGGCCAGTTGCAGGCTGAACGCCTGCGCGCCATCGACCCAGGCAAAGGCCAGGAAGCGCCATGGTAAGTCTGCCTTGAGTATCTTGACGGCGGCATGCTTGAGTTCCGGCTGCCTTGACACCGGATCGATGGCCGGCGAGGTCAGGGCATTTACGCCGAAGCTGAAATTGCTGCCGTGGCCGCGGCCGCTCAGATATTCCTCGCCCCAGTGCATGGCGACAAACACCTGGCCTGCGCGCATCTCGTCGCTTTCGCTGACGGCAAAAATCTGTGAGCCGCGCTTGTTGGTGACATGCACCAGATCGCCGTTTTTCAGGAAGCGCCTGTCCATGTCCTGGCGCGCCATATTGATGCCGGGCTCGGCCGCATGCGAAAACAATTGTGCTACGGTGCCGGTGCGGCTCATGCCATGCCATTGGTCGCGCAGGCGGCCGGTGTTGAGCGAGAACGGATGGCGCGGATCGACCTTGTCTGCCACCGCCTGATATGCCGTGTTGACAAATCTGGCGCGCCCGCTGGCCGTCGGGAAGATGCCGTCTTCGTACAAGCGTTTTTTACCCTCGCTGGCGCCAGCAGGATAAGGCCATTGCTGCGGGCCCTGTGTTTCCAGCAGGCGATACGACAGGCCGGTGATATCGAGATCGCGGCCGCGCGTGCTTTCGCGGTGCTCGTTCCAGATCTGTTCCGGCTTGCGGTAAGGGAAAATACTGTGCTCGCGGCCCATCAGCACCTCCAGCTTTTGCGCAAACGCGGTAGCGATTTCCCAGTCGTGCCTGGTCTCGCCCGGCTGATCGAGGGCGGCATTGACACGCGTGATGCGGCGCTCTGAATTGGTGACGGTGCCGGATTTTTCTGCCCAGGTGGTGGCAGGCAAAAGGATGTCGGCATACGCTGCCGTGGCGGTGCTGGCATAGGCCTCCTGCACGATCACCAGTTGCGCCTTGTTCAGCGCCTCGCGGATCAGGTTTTGCTCGGGCATGGATTGCGCGGGATTGGTGCAGACTATCCAGATGATCTTGATCTCACCCTGACGCACGGCTTCAAACATTTCTACCGCGGTCTTGCCCGGTGTGGCGGGCACCGCATCGACACCCCACAAGGCGGCGACTTCGGCGCGGTGTCCGGCATTGGCCAGATCGCGGTGGCCCGACATCAGGTTGGCCATGCCGCCGACTTCGCGCCCGCCCATGGCGTTGGGCTGACCGGTCAGCGAGAACGGCCCGGCGCCCGGCTTGCCGATCTGGCGGGTGGCCAGATGCAGGTTGATCAGCGCGGCGTTTTTTGCGGTGCCTGAGGACGATTGATTCAGGCCCTGGCAATACAGCGAGAGCGTCGCCTTCGATTGCCCGAACCAGCGCGCCGCCTGTATCAAATCCGCTTCGCTGATGCCGCAGGTTTGCGCGACAAAGGCCGGCGTGTAATCACGCACGGTTTGCTTGAGTTCGGCAAAGCCCTCGGTATGCGCAGCGATGTAAGCCGTATCGACCAGCTCTTCCCACAGGCACAGGTGCAGCATGCCGTTGAACAGCGCGACATCGGTGCCGGGCAAGATCGCCAGGAACAGGTCGGCATCGCGTGCGGTATCGGTACGGCGCGGATCGGCGACGATAACTTTAAGATCGGGATTGTTCTTTCTGGCCTCTTCGATCCGGCGATACAGGATGGGATGGGCGTAGGCGGTGTTGGAGCCGGCAATAAAAATCACTTCGGCCAGATCAATATCCTCATAGCAGGCTGGCGGCGCATCGGCACCCAGAGTCTGCTTGTAGCCGGCTACCGCGCTGGACATGCACAGGCGCGAATTGCTGTCAATGTTGTTGGTGCCGATCAAGCCCTTGGCGAGTTTGTTGAAGACGTAATAATCCTCGGTCAGCAGCTGGCCCGAGATATAGAATGCCACGCTGTCCGGGCCATATTCAGCGATCGTGTCGGCAAATTGCTGCGCCATGAAGTAGAGCGTCAGATCCCAATCGCAGCGTTGACGCGGCTGATCGCGCGTAATGCGCATCTCCGGGTGCAAGGCGCGCACCTGCTTTTGCAGGCTCGCTTGCGCCGACAGATGCAGCGTGCTGCCCTTGCTGCACAGGCGGCCAAAATTGGCCGGATGGTCGGGGTCGCCGCGCACTCCCGACACTTGCCGCCCGTCGCTTTGTATCAGTACGCCACAGCCTACGCCGCAGTAACAACAGGTGGCTTTGGTTTCAGTCATATGCTAGCCCTTTGTGTAAGCCAATTTTGATACTCCATCCAGTATTTTTCAATCACGCTTTATTTACCTGCGCAATCGGCCAATAATGTTTATATAAACTGGGAGTATGTTGTTTTCTTTATGCGTCCAATGCCAGTGTGCGCAGTTCTTGCGCATCCAGATAGACCTGATCCTGCTCCACTTTCAACGCAAATTTTTGCGTACAGCCTTCATCCGGAGAGACGGCGCAACCGGTGGGCAATTCGATATTCCAGTTATGCAGCGGACAGGCGACTTTTTCGCCAAACACGATGCCTTGCGACAGCGGGCCGCCTTTGTGCGGACATTTATCGAGCAATGCAAAAATCTTGTTGTCGCTATTCCTGAAGATGGCGACATCGGGCTTGGCGCTGCGCACCACCACGCGCGCGCCCAGCACCGGAATGTCTTCCACTTTGCAAATAACTTTCCATTCCTGGGACATGATATTTCCTTAAAATAATTCTATGCACACTATTGTTAATCCCCTCCCCCCGCCAGCGGGAGAGGCTACTTAAAGCTACACCGACAGCATTTCGAACTGCCGCGTATCGACCTGCGCCTTTTCAGGCTCGTGCCAGGGATCGGATTCGCCCTCCAGCGCAAACAGCAGCTTGGCGTACAGCTCCTTGCGGCGCTCTGCATCGTCGAGCACGATGCGCTTGACGTGATCGAGCCCGACCCGGTCGAGGTAATGCACGGTGCGCTCCAGGTACCAGCCCTCCTCACGATACAGCTGCAGGAAAGCGCCGGTGTATTCCATCACTTCCTCATGGGTTTTCAGCTTGACGAAAAATTGCGCCACCTCAGTCTTGATACCGCCATTACCGCCGACATAAATCTCCCAGCCGGAATCGACACCGATCACGCCTACGTCCTTGATCCCCGCCTCGGCACAATTGCGCGGGCAACCCGAGACCGCCAGCTTGACCTTGTGCGGCGCATACATGCGCGCCAGTTCGCGCTCAAGCTGCTGCCCCATCAGCGTGGAGTTTTGCGTGCCCATGCGGCACCATTCGCTGCCGACACAGGTCTTCACGGTGCGCAAGCCCTTGGCATAGGCCAGGCCCGAAGGCATGCCCAGGTCTTGCCAGACTTCGCGCAGGTCTTCCTTCTTCACGCCCAGCAAATCGATACGCTGGCCGCCTGTCACCTTGACCGTCGGGATCTTGAACTTATCGACCACGTCGGCGATGCGACGCAATTCGCTGGCATTGGTCTCGCCACCCCACATGCGCGGAATCACCGAATAAGTGCCGTCTTTCTGGATATTCGCATGCGAGCGTTCGTTGATGTAACGCGATTGCGGATCGTCCTTCGCCTCGCGCGGCCAGGTCGAGATCAGGTAATAGTTGATCGCGGGGCGGCAGCTGGAACAACCGTCCGTCGTGCGCCAGTTCATGAATTTTTGCGCGCTCGCCACGCTCAGCAGTTTGTTCTCCTTGATCGCGTCGCGCATTTCCTGGTGTGTATGATCGGTGCAGCTGCACATCGCCTTGACCTTGGCGCTGTCGCTATAATCGCTGCCCACCGTGAACATGATGATCTGCTCGACCAGGCCGGTGCACGAGCCGCAAGATGCCGATGCCTTGGTATGCTTGCGCACCTCATCCAGGGTAAGCAGACCTTTTTCCTTGATGGTGTTGACGATGGTGCCTTTGCAGACGCCATTGCAGCCGCAGACCTCGGCCGTGTCCGGCATCGCCGCCGCCTTGGTAAAGCCCTCGTGCCCGACGTCGCCGGTGCTCGATTCGCCAAACATCAGGGTGTCGCGGATCTCTGCGATGTTCTTACCCTCGCGCAGCAGCTTGAAGTACCAGCTGCCGTCGGCCGTATCGCCATACAGGCAGGCGCCGACCAGCTTGTCGTCCTTGACCACCAGCTTCTTGTAGACGCCGCCTATCGGGTCGGACAACACGATCTCTTCGGTATCCTTGCCGCCCATGAATTCACCGGCAGAAAACAGGTCGATGCCGGTGACTTTCAGTTTGGTCGACGTGACCGAACCCTGATAGCGCCCGATGCCGAAATTGCCCAGATGGTTGGCGCAGACCTTGGCCATCTCAAACAGCGGCGCCACCAGACCGTACACGGTGCCGCGATGATTGACGCATTCGCCTACCGAGTAAATCTTCGGGTCATAGGTCTGCATGGTGTCGCTGACGACGATGCCGCGGTTGCAGTACAGGCCGGCCGATTCGGCCAGCGCGGTGTTGGGCCGTATGCCGACCGCCATGACGATCAGCTGCGCCGGGATTTCCAGGCCGTCGGTAAAGCGTATGCCTTTGACGTGGCCGTCGTCGTCACTCAAGATCGCTTCGGTATTTTTTTCCAGCAAAAACGAGAGGCCACGGTCTTCCAAAGATTTCTGCAGCATCTTGGCTGCAGTCTGATCGAGCTGCCGCTCCATCAGCCAGCCCGGCAAATGCACCACAGAGACCTTCATGCCGCGCATCATCAGGCCGTTGGCCGCCTCCAGCCCTAGCAGGCCGCCGCCGATGACCACGGCGTGCGTGTGCTTACCGGCCGCTTCTATCATCGCGTTGGTGTCGTAGATGTCGCGGTAGGCGATGACGCCTTTGGCATCCTTGCCCGGCACCGGCAGCATGAAAGGCACGGAACCGGTCGCCATCAGTAGGCGGTCATATTCCGTCTGGGTGCCATCCTCGGCAATCACGATGCGCTTGACGCGATCAATGGTGACGATCTTTTTCCCCAGGTGCAGGGTGATATTGTTTTGTTCGTACCAATCGACATCGTTGAGCATGATGTCCTTGAAGTCCTGCTCGCCAGACAAGACCGGCGAAAGCAAAATGCGGTTGTAGTTGGCATACTGCTCAGCGCCAAAAACAGTAATGTCATATAAGTCTGGGGCGATCTTCAACAACTCTTCCAGGGTACGCACGCCTGCCATACCGTTACCCACCATCACTAGCTTTAATTTTTTCATGTCCGGCTCCTTTGCTTTGCTTATCTTGATCTTGACCTTGATCTCTCTTCGCTATAAGCAAAAGCGATGCCAGTTCAAACTACAGCCAACAACACCAGTGGGGAAACTGACGTATTTCCCTACTTAAGTAAGCGCGGCAGATAGCGTGCATCTATTCTCCCGCCGCGCTCACCAAGTTGATGCCCGGCGCACTTAAAAGAGGCGCGCGACTTTGCTTGTTGGTGCAAAGCACTGTGGCTGCACCATTTGTGCATGAGCGGTGGGCGATACAACGCCGCCATACATGCGATGACACTGCCAATTACGCACCGGATTGCACATCAGATGGCGCAAAGATGTGATGGCACGGCATTTGCAATAGCCCCTTTGCACATCCTGGAGACATCATGCAAAAAACTTCATTCTGGAACACCGGCCACACGCCCACACTACTGGCGTCTTTCTTTTATTTCGACCTCAGCTTCATGGTCTGGGTCTTGTTAGGCCCGCTGGCCATTCAGATATCCAAAGACCTGGGTCTGACAGCCGCACAAAAGGGGCTGGTGGTCGCCACGCCGCTACTCGCCGGTGCATTGCTGCGCATCGTGATGGGGATACTGGTCGATCATTTGAAACCCAAAAAGGCCGGGCTGATAGGACAGGTCATCGTCATCATCGGCTTATGCTGGGCCTGGCTGGGCAAGGTAGACACTTATGAGCAGCTGCTGTTGCTGGGCATTATTCTCGGCGTGGCCGGTGCCGCCTTTGCCGTGGCACTGCCGCTGGCGTCGCGCTGGTATCCGCCCGAACACCAGGGCACGGCTTTAGGCATTGCCGGCGCTGGCAATTCCGGCACCGCGTTCGCCGCCCTGTTTGCGCCCTCGCTGGCGATTGCGTTTGGCTGGCACAATGTGTTTGGCCTGGCCATCATCCCCCTTCTGATCGCGCTGGCGGTGTATGTATTTTTTGCCAAGGACGCACCGGGCGAGGTGCCGAGCAAATCGCTGGGCGAATACCTGTCTGTCCTCAAGGATAAGGACGCCTGGTGGTTCATGTTCTTTTATAGCGTGACCTTTGGCGGCTTCTCCGGCCTGGCTTCCTCCCTGACAATTTACTTCAATACGCAATACGGCTTGTCGCCGGTGACGGCCGGCTACTTCACCGCCGCCTGCGTGTTTGCCGGCTCTATGGTGCGCCCGATGGGCGGGCGCATCGCTGACCGCATCGGCGGCATCAAGACGCTGTCGGTGATGTATGTGATTGCCGCCGCTTTCCTGTTTATCGCCTCCATCGGCTTGCAATCAGCGGTCGCTGCGGTGATAGTCTTCGTCGGCGCCATGCTGGCGCTGGGCACCGGCAATGGCGCCGTGTTTCAGCTGGTGCCGCAACGCTTTCGCAAGGAGATGGGCGTGATGACGGGCCTGGTCGGCATGGCCGGCGGTATCGGTGGCTTCTATCTTGCATCCAGCCTCGGCTATTCGCGCCAGCTGACCGGCAGCTACCAGATAGGCTTGACGATTTTTTCCAGTCTGGCGGTGATCGCGCTGCTGGGATTATCATTAGTCAAAAAACGCTGGCGCACCACCTGGGGTTCGGCAGCGATGACGACTGCAAGAATCTGATCTATCACTTTTAAAAAATCCCTCATGCCACTTATCGTCACCACCGGCCATCACTCAGTCGCAGGCGTACGCCCGCGCAATGAAGACTTTGTCGGCATGGTCACGCCCGATGAACCCGAGCTCTCCAGCAAGGGCATGATGGCGGCGATTGCCGATGGCGTGTCCGGCAACGAAGGCGGGCGTGAGGCGGCCGAATACGCGGTGCGCGGCTTGCTGACCGATTACTATGCCACGCCCGATACCTGGGAAATCACCACCGCGCTGGAGAAGGTGCTGGTCGCCATCAATAGCTGGGTGCAGCAGCAGGGCAGCGTGCGCAGGGAACTGGCCGGCATGGCCAGCACACTGACTAGCCTGGTGCTGCGCGGGCGCATGTATTACACGGCGCATGTGGGTGACACGCGCTGCTACCTGCTGCGTAGTGACGGTGGCGATGCGCCGTACAAAGTGCAAAAGCTCACGCAGGATCACGTCTGGGACCGGCCGGAAATGCAGCACGTGCTGACCCGCGCGATCGGCATGGATACGCGACTGGCGATCGATCATGGCATGGGCGAGCTGCGTCTCAACGATGTCTTCCTGCTGGCCAGCGACGGCGTCTGGGCCGCCATCAGCGAATACGACCTGACGGACTTTTTAAAGCAGGTCAGTCAGAAAACAATCACGCCGGAACAGGCCAGCCGTGCGCTATGCGATGCGGCGATTGCCGCCGGTTCGCAAGACAATTGCAGCGCCATCGTGCTGCAGATTNNCCAGCGAAAACAAAGCCAGGCCAGATGATAGACGGCTATCTGGTCGAGGACATCCTGCATACCTCGCAAACCACCTTGCTCTACCTGGTTAACGACCCGCTGCACCATCGCAAACTGGTGCTGAAAACCCTGCACCCGGATCGCGCCAACGACGCCCACGAACGCTCGGCGTTTGCGCATGAGGCCTGGCTGGCCAAACGGGTGGTGGCGCGCTTCTTCCCGCAGGTGATTACCCCGGAGCAGAGGAATTTTCTGTACTACCTGACCACCTGGCATGCCGGCGATTCGCTGCAGGCGCGGCTTGAGGCGGGCCAGCACTTTACCGTGCCCGATGTCATCAGCTATGGCAGCAAGCTGGTGCGCGCGCTCGGCGCCCTGCACCGGCGCAGCATCCTGCACCGCGACATCAAGCCGGCCAATGTGCACCTGGGCGACGACGATGAAATCCGCATTCTGGATCTGGGTGTGGCGCAATCCGGCCTGGATGCGGAAGACAAGAGCCTGAGCGCCAGTTACAGCATGGCGGGCACGCCCTCCTTCCTGGCGCCGGAACAATTCCAGGGTGCCGGCGCGGCCAGGAATACCGACATCTACGCCACCGGCGTGACGCTGTATTACCTGCTGACCCGGCATTATCCGTATGGCGAAATAGAGCCGTTCCAGCGCCCCAAATTCGGCGAGCCTGTCGTCCCTGGCCGTTACCGCCCCGACCTGCCAGCCTGGCTGGAAAACGTCTTGCTGAAAGCCATCGCGCGTGACCCGCAGGCGCGCTTTGAAACCGCCGAGGAATTCCTGCTGGCGCTGGAACGCGGCGCAGCCCGCCCGCTGCCACCACCCGTCACGCCCCCTCTGATCAAGCGTGATCCCGCCATCCTGTGGCGTGCCATTGCGTTCAGCGCCATGGTCATCAATCTCCTGTTGCTGTACGTCTTGATAGTGCGCTAACATGCCAGGCAAGAATCGGTCATTGCCCGGCGCCGGACGTGGGCAAACAAACACCGATAGCATGTGGTTTCTTGATTGACTGAACAGCGCTTGCCCGGGCATTTTTCGCATGGCAAAGCAGCGTATCACCAGCGGGCTCCAGCCATGAACGATATTAACAATCGCCCTGTCAGGCTTCTGTCGTTACGCCGCATCGGCGTGCGGCTGGCCTTGAGCTACGCCCTGCTGCTGTTCATGTTTGTCTGCGTGGTTGTCCTGACCGTGGGGCAAATCCAAAAGATAGCCAAGCTGAACCAGCAATTTGCCAACAATGACATGCGCCGCCTGCTCACCGTGCAAGCCATCAGCATTGCGACCGAAGGCGCAAGCAACGCGCTGTTGCGTTTGCTGACTGCAGAAAAAGAGCAAAGAATTACCGAATATGCCTCCGTCGATGAACGCAACCGCATGATAGACGGGCAAGTCGAAGCGCTCAGCACGGCATTGAAGGATGATGAACAAAAGCAGACCCTGCAAAGATTGGTCGAGCGCCGGATGCAATATCAGGATGCCTATATTGCCACCGTCGATGAGTTGGAGCTTGAGGGGCAGGATGCAGCGAAAAAGATCTTTGTCAAGAAAGTGCAGCCGGCGCTGACGGCATTGCTGACCGAATCCAACGCCCTGCTCAACCGCGAACGCGACCGGATACAGGCCTATCAGGAAGAAGCGCAACGCGATCTGGAGCGTACCGGTGTGGTCGTGCTGATCTTGTCGGTCGTGGCGGTGGTAATGGCTGCCTTGCTCGCCTGGCTGACCACGCGCAGCGTAGTGCGACCACTGGCCAGGCTGGAAGCGAGCGCCCTGCAGATTGCCGCAGGCGACTACAAGACCCAGTTTCCGGCGACCAAAACCGAAGAAATCCAGCGCGTCGGGCAGGCATTGAATGCCATGACCAGCGCGATCGCCTCCAGAGAGCACGAGATTGAACAGCTGGCGTATTACGACACCCGCACCGGTCTGCCCAACCGGGCGCTGCTCATCAAGCTGTACGGAAGCGCCACTCTGGACCAGCACAGCATGATGCTGATGGATCTGGCGCGCCTGAAAACAGTCAATGAAACCCTGGGTTTCGATACCGGCGACACGGTGATTACCCAGGCCGCCAAACGCATCAGCAACGCGGTGCAAAAAAATAGCGAGATCAGCGGGCATTGCCTGGCGCGCCTGCCTGGCGGCGCGTTCGCTCTGCTGTTGATGAGCAAGGACCGATCAAGCATAGAAAAAACTGCGGCCGACATCGGTCATGCGATGCTCGACCCCATACAATGCGGCCCGCACACGGTCGATGTCAGCCTGGTCTACGGCATTGCCGCCACCACAGAACAGGCGCTAGCCATCACTACCCTGCTGCGCAATGCCGAGGTCGCGCTGTATGCGGCCAAGCGCAGCGGCGCCAGCATGGCCTGGTATAGCGATGCGCAAGAAGCCTCGCGCCTGAGTCACCTGAGCCTGCTATCCGATTTGCGCTCGGCGGTAAAGGCATCTGAACTGCAAATGTGGCTGCAACCCAAGATCAGGCTGTCCGACATGCAGGGCTATGGCTTTGAAGCGCTGGTGCGCTGGCAGCACCCGCAACGCGGCTTCATCTCGCCGGCAGAATTTATCCCTTTTGCCGAGAATACCGGCTACATAGGCATGATCACAGAATGGATGCTGAACCAGGCATTGAGCACTCTGGCAGCATGGAAAACCAGCCACCCCCATCAGAGTATTGCCGTCAACGTCAGCACCCACGACCTGCGTGATCCGCACTTCCCGGCACGCGTAAAGGCCATGATGGCGCACTACGCGGTCGATCCGCAATTACTGAAACTCGAGATCACGGAAAGCGGCATCATGGAAGACCCCGGCAGCGTCATCCGCCTGCTGCACAGCCTGCGCGAGACCGGCATACAACTGTCGATAGATGATTTCGGTACCGGCTATTCCTCGCTCTCCTATTTGCAGAAACTGCCGGTCAACGAACTCAAAATCGACCGCAGTTTCGTGATCGACATCGACCAGCAGCCAGCCACCCAGCGCCTGGTAAAAGCCATCATAGAGATGGGGCATGGCCTGGGCCTGAGCGTGATTGCCGAGGGCATAGAGACGCAGGCCGAACGCGATATCCTCCTGACCCTGGGCTGCGATGCCATGCAGGGATATTTTGCCAGCAAGCCTTTGCATGGCGCAGGTCTGCAGGCCTGGCTGGATAGGCTAGGCTCTGTGTAATTTTTAAAATGGCATGGCCTGGCGCGCGCTGTTCATGCGCCCTACAGGCACGACAGGCCAGAAACCCGCATGAACAGTGCGCTGTGGCGCCATGCCATAGTTCAAAAAACTAAGCAGCATCCTTGGCAGGATGCGACTGCCGGTGATACAGAAACTCCAGCACCGAACTGCGATATTCCGCATACAAGGGATTCTGCGACAAGGCCACCCTGTCACGCGGCCGGTCCAGACGCACGCTGAGTATTTCGCCTATGGTTGCCGCCGGCCCGTTGGTCAGCATCACGATACGGTCCGACAGCAGTACAGCCTCATCCACATCATGCGTCACCATCACTACCGTTGATTGCGTCTTGGCGACTATCTTCAATAACTCGTCTTGCAGATGGGCGCGCGTCAATGCATCAAGTGCGCCGAAGGGTTCATCGAGCAATAACACTTTGGGCTCTATCGCCAGCGCCCGGGCGATGCCTACGCGTTGCTTCATGCCGCCGGAGATTTCGTTCGGGCGCTTTTTTTCCGCATGCGTCAGGCCTACCAGCGACAGCGCCGCCATCGTGCGCTTGATGAGCTTGGTGTTGTTTTCGCTTGCGCCGAACACGCGTTCCACCGCCAGGTAAACATTTTCAAAACAGGTTAACCACGGCAGCAGCGAATGGTTTTGAAACACCACACCGCGCTCCGGCGACGGCCCGGCGATTTCGCGATTGGCGCACAGCAGCGTACCCGAAGTGGCGCTCGTCAAGCCAGCGATCAGATTGAGCAAGGTCGATTTGCCGCAACCTGAATGGCCGATCAGGGTGATGAATTCGCCCTTGCGCACGTTGAGATTGATATCGCGCAGCGCATGAAAGCTGCCCTTCCTGGTATCGAACTTCATCTCTACGTTATTGATGGCGATGTATCTGACTTCCAGGTTGTCCATTTTCGTTTCCATAGTCGTATTTAGGCTCGCTTCCATGATTATGTCCCCACGTCTTCGTAAGTAAATGCGCGTGCAATCGCCACCAGGATCTGTTCCAGTATCAGGCCAACCAGGCCGATGACCACGATGGCGATGATGATGTGCGGCACGTTCAGGTTGTTCCATTCATCCCAGACCCAGAAGCCGATACCGACACCGCCCGTCAGCATTTCTGCCGCGACGATGACCAGCCAGGCCGTACCTATCGCCAGGCGCACGCCGGTCAGCATGTAAGGCAAGACGGACGGAAACAGGATGCGCGTGATGATCTTCCATTCCGACAGGTTCAGCACCCTGGCCACGTTCATGTAATCCTGCGGCACGCGTTGTACGCCGATGGCGGTGTTGATCACCATGGGCCAGATCGAGCAGATGAAAATCGACCAGATCGCCGCCGGATGCGCTGACTTGAATACCAGCAGGCCGATCGGCAACCAGGCCAGCGGCGAGACCGGTTTGAGCAGGCTGATGACAGGATTGAACATGCCGGACAAGAACTTGAAACGCCCGATCAGAAAACCCAATGGTATGCCGACTGCCGCCGCCAGGCCGAAGCCCAGCGCCACCCTTTTTAAGGAAGCATAGATGTTCCAGCCTATGCCCTGGTCGTTCGGCCCCTTTTGATAGAAGGGATCAGAAAACAGGGCGATCGCTTCCTGCAGGGTCACCCAGGGCGATGGAAAGCTGGATGTCTTTACCGCGATAATTTCCCAGATCAGGATCAGCAATCCTATGCCCATCAGGGGCGGCAGCACGCTCAGAAAAAAAGGCCGCAAGGATAATTTCCGTTTCACTTTCTTCTCCGGTTTTGCCGCGATGACAGGCTCTGCAAGTGTTGCTGGCTCCGCCGCCTGAGCCGCATTCAATGCAACAGGAACTGCCGGCTCACGTATCACGCCATGTACCATTGTGTTCATGCTGGGCTCCTCAGGCTTTGATCTTGAACGAGGCCGCGTAGGCCGCCGGATTTTTTCCATCCCACACTGTGCCGTCCATCAGCTTGCTGCTGCGCATGACATCCCTGGGCACCGCGACCTTGGCCATGGCCGCCGCATCTTTGTAAATGTCGATGCGATTGACTTGCCTGGCCACCGCCAGATAATCCGGATCGGCTTTCAGCAAGCCCCAGCGCTTGTGCTGGGTCATGAACCACATGCCGTCGGACAGATACGGAAAATTGACTGCGCCATCGTTGAAAAACTTCATGTAGTTGGGGTCGTCCCAGGTCTTGCCCATGCCGTTCTGGTAGCGACCCAGAATGCGCTGGTTAATCACGTCGACCGAGGTGTTGACATAGGATTTGTCGGCGATGGTTTCTGCCATCTTGATCTTGTTCGACAGCGAGGCATCGATCCAGCGGCCCGCTTCCAAGATAGCCGCGGTCATGGCGCGTGCCGTGTTCGGATATTTCTGGGCAAATTCGGCGGTCGTGCCCAGCACTTTTTCCGGATGGTCTTTCCAGATGTCTTGCGTGGTGGCTGCCGTGATGCCTATGCCATCGGCAATCGCGCGGTGGTTCCATGGCTCGCCCACGCAATAGCCGTCCATATTACCGACGCGCATATTGGCGACCATTTGCGGTGGCGGCACGGTGATCACCTTGGCGTCTTTCATCGGGTTGATGCCATGCGCCGCCATCCAGTAATACAGCCACATCGCATGGGTGCCGGTCGGGAAGGTTTGCGCGAACGTGTACTCACGTTTTTCGCGCTGCATGAGTTTGGCCAGGCCTGCGCCGTCCACCGCGCCCTGATCCGCCAGTTTTTTCGACAAGGTGATCGCCTGGCCGTTATTGTTCAGCGTCATCAGGACAGCCATGTCTTTTTTCATGCCGCTGACGCCCATCTGCACGCCATACACCAGGCCATACAAAACGTGGGCGGCATCGAGTTCGCCATTGACCAGTTTGTCGCGCACGCTGGCCCAGGAGGACTCTTTGCTGATGACGAACTTGACGCCGTATTTCTTATCAAAGCCGAGCACCGATGCCATCACGATGGAGGCGCAATCGGTCAGCGGGATAAAGCCTATGCGCACTTCTTCCTTCTCTGGCTTGTCAGAGCCTGCAGCCCAGACGCCACCGGTGCGTAGCGCCATCATGCCGGCACCCGTGGCAACGGTGGCATGTACCGCTGTTTGCAGAAAGCTGCGGCGGCTAATCGTGGTCTCGATATGGTCATGATCGTTGACACTCTCAGTGGTTTCAGTATTTTCAATAGGTATGGATGGTTCATGCTTAGACATGTCTGCGCTCCAGCGAATAATTAATTTTGGAAATAAAAAAGGCGCCTTGCCATACTGATTCATCAATATGGGAAGACACCTTTGTCTTGTGGAAAGAGACCGCCGTTAGTCTGGTTTGCCACCGCGTCAACTTTGACGCTTACCTGGGTATTAGCAATTGCCGTGCCACCTATTTTTAGCTAGAAGCTTGCAAAACGCTCTCATCCAATCACCGCTACAGCACAAAAAGCCGCACCGCAATGACGCATTGCACCATTTGTGCTCAACTATTTTTAACTTCCCAATAAATCCGCGACATCCAGCACCCTTTGCGCCAGATCGGCCAGTTTCAGATTTTTTTCCATCGCCTGNNAGCTTGGCCTTGGTATCGGATAGTTCATGGCGCAGCTTCTGGTCTGCGTTAAAGCGCGCCATCGCCACATCGAGTACCGGCTTGATGCGCTCGGTCTGCAAACCCGCCACCACGTAGGCAGAGACGCCCGCCTCCATCGCCGCAGCCATGTTGCTCTGATCGCCGTCTTCGGTGAACAGCACGATGGGGCGCGGCGCGTCACGCGTGGCCAGCACCATGTGTTCGAGCACATCGCGCGCATCCGATTCGGCATCGATGATGATCATATCGGGCTGCAACTGTGCGATGCGCTCGGTCATATACAGATCGCCGGGCAGCACCGCAATGATGTTGTAACCGGCCTGCAGCAAGCCTATGCGCAAGGCGCGCGAACGCGCCAGCTGCGCCTGGGCGTGCTCGTCCTGCTCGTTCTCGCGCGCGATCACGGTATTGACGACCACGATTCTTAAGCTGGGTGGTTTCATGGCTTGATCCGGTAGTGAATGCTCAATTGGCTACTCATATGGCTGCTGAATAGGCGCTTAGGACCTATAATCTCGTTGTTATTGACGCTGACATAGATTCAACTAGCAATATTCGCACCACCACTTGCGTGCATGGCCAATGGCATTGACATTGGCGCTTTCAAATAAATTAACAAGAAAATAACTGTAATGATAGTTCTAGGCATTGAATCCTCCTGCGACGAAACCGGTCTGGCACTGTATGACACCGAACGCGGCCTGTTATCGCACGCGCTGCACTCGCAAATTGCCATGCATCAGGAATACGGCGGCGTGGTGCCAGAACTGGCATCGCGCGACCATATCCGGCGCGCATTGCCGCTGCTGACGGAGGTCCTGAATTCCGCGCAGATCGACAAACACCAGATCGATGCCATCGCCTACACCCAGGGCCCGGGCCTGGCGGGCGCCTTGTTGGTCGGTGCCTCGGTTGCCTGTGGTCTGGCGCTGGCGCTGGACAAGCCGGTGATCGGCATACATCATCTGGAAGGGCATTTGCTCTCGCCGCTACTGGCCAGCAAACCGCCGGAATTTCCCTTCATCGCCCTGCTGGTCTCGGGCGGCCACACGCAATTGATGCGTGTCGACGGCGTTGGCCGCTATCAGCTGTTGGGCGAGACGCTCGATGATGCCGCGGGCGAAGCGTTTGATAAGTCGGCCAAATTGCTGGGATTGTCTTACCCGGGCGGCCCGGCGATATCACGCCTGGCGGAATTCGGCGATCCTGCCGCCTATCAGTTGCCGCGCCCCATGCTGCATTCCAAGGATTTGAATTTCAGTTTTTCGGGATTAAAAACCGCCGTGCTGACGGTAGTTAAAAATCATCCGGCGAATATCTGCGAGCAAGACAAGGCAAATATCGCGCGCGGTTTCGTCGATGCGCTGGTCGATGTGCTGGTGGCCAAATCGCTTACCGCATTGAAGCAGACCGGCCTGAAGCGGCTGGTGATTGCCGGCGGCGTCGGCGCCAACCAGCAGCTACGCGCTGCGCTGAACGCAGCGGCGGTAAAACGGCGCTTTCAGGTGTATTACCCGGAACTGGAATTTTGCACCGACAACGGCGCGATGATTGCGTTTGCCGGTGCCATGCGCCTGAAGAACAACCCGGCGCTGGCCACCCGCGATTACGGCTTTAATGTGCGGCCACGCTGGCCGCTGCAGGAACTGGCACCGGCCTGATTGGTGGGGAATTATTTATAGATGCCGCAAGCCACAATCACATTTTCATACTTTTCTATGTACATGGATTTTGGCTCTATCTGTTTTGATTCCGGATTGACGAACTTATAGTCCTGCCAGCCATTGCCCTTGGTCTTGGCCATTTCCAAGCGTTCCCTGATGAAGTATTTCCCGTCAGAATCTTTCAGGTCACTCATATCCTTGCCGACCATTCTGGGATTGATATGCGCCAGGTTTTTTCCATCCATGCTGTAAATCACCACATATAAGTCCCTGTCCTTATATTGGCCATCACGCTTATTGATGTCGGCAATGGTGGCCTCCACCCCATTCTTTTTCATCGTGGCAATAGTCTTTTGCACCATCGCCAGCGCCTCTTTCGCGGTGCCACGCTCTTCCGCCATAGCAAACGATGACAACAAGCAAAAGATGGAAAAAACGCAGGCAAAAAAACGCAGGAATCTTGGCATCATTTTGGATTTCCTCTTCTCAAAAGTTGACTTTGAATACACAAATCAAACGATTCATCATAGGATGGAAACCAGCATTCCTCAAGGAAAACTATTTCTTCTTGCTGCCCAGCTTGCTTTCCTTGCCTTGCATCAGATTGCCGATGTTCTGGCCGTGGCGGTACACCAGCAAGCCGCTCATGATAAAGATCGCCAGCAGCTTGGGGTCAGGGCCAAACAACAGGCCATAATAAAAGGGCGCAAATATCGCGGCGATCAGTGCCGCCAGCGATGAATAGCGGAAGGCATACGCGACCACCATCCAGGTCACCAGGGTCGCCAGGCCCAGCCATGGATTCAGGCCGAGCAAAACACCGAGCGCAGTGGCCACGCCCTTACCGCCGACAAACTTGAAAAACACCGGCCATAAATGCCCCATAAAGACCGCCAGGACTACCAGCGCGACAGCCGTCTCGCCAAGCCCGAAATCAAAGCCATAGCGAATTGCCAGCCACACCGCCAGCCAGCCCTTGAAACCGTCGCCGATCAGCGTCAAAATCGCCGCCGCCTTGTTGCCGCTGCGCAGCACATTGGTTGCGCCAGGATTTTTCGAGCCATAAGTGCGTGGGTCAGACAGGCCGAAAGCGTAGCTCACCACCACCGCAAACGAGATGGAGCCGATCAGGTAGGCGGCTATTACCGCAAGCAAAGTATTCATTTTATTATTTCCGGTTTCATTCAATTTTTGATTAACGAGCTTGGCACTTGTCAGATACCCGCTGCAGTATTAAAAAAAACGCACTGTTGACGCGAGCAATCAGGCAATTTTTATACATACTCCCGCTTATTACCCCAAATTACTTCAAATTACCTCAATCATTGAGCGCGCAATTGACTGCCTTGGCGTTCAGCAAGGTCTCCAGCAACGCCGGCGCTATGCCCACCAGATAACCACGCCGACCGCCATTGATATAAATTTTAGGCAGCAGCAGAATACCCTGTTCAACATAGACTGGCATCACTTTTTTTGTGCCGAAAGGTGAAGTGCCGCCGACCATAAAGCCGGAATGCCGCTGCGCCACCTCCGGCTTGCATGGCTCTACCGACTTGCAGCCAATCTGCCGCGCCAGATTTTTTGTCGACACCTTGCAATCGCCATGCATCAGGACGATCAGCGGTTTGGCCGACTCATCCTGCATCACCAAAGTCTTGACAACCTGATGCTCATCAACGCCCAGCTCCCGCGCCGACACCGAAGTGCCGCCATGCTCTTCATAAGTATAAGGATGTTCGGTAAATGACGCCCCGTGCTTACGCAAGAACTGCGTTGCGGGAGTTTCGGATACGTGTTCCTTTTTGGCCAAGATATCTCCTTTATTTCAACGGATAATCAACGAATAATTAACGACTAGCTACTGCTATCCACGCGGATGGTGCAAGGCATGCAGCTGTTTCAGGCGTTCCCGCGCCACATGGGTATAAATCTGCGTGGTCGAGATATCCGCATGCCCGAGCAGCAGTTGCACCACGCGCAAATCGGCGCCATGATTGAGCAAATGGGTAGCAAACGCGTGTCTTAAGGTATGCGGCGACAGCGGTGAGGTGATCCCGGCCTGTACGGCATATTTCTTGATGAGTATCCAAAACATCTGGCGTGTCATCGCGCCGCCTCTTGCCGTGACGAATAAGGCGTCATCCACTTGCCCTGCCAGAATGGCCGCCCTTGCTTCACGCAGGTAGCGCTCCAGCCAGAGTCTGGCCACTTCACCGAAGGGCACCAGCCGGGTCTTGTTGCCTTTTCCCGTCACGCGCAGCACGCCATCGTTGAGGCTCATATCCAGCGCGCGCAGGGACACCAGCTCGGTCACGCGCAGGCCGCAGGCATAGAGCAGCTCAAGCATGGTGCGGTCGCGCAATCCCAGGGGCGTATTCTCGTCAGGCGCCAGCAGCAATTGCTCCACCTGATGTTCACTCAGGGTCTTGGGCAGGCGGTTCGCCTGCTTTGCGGATCTGAGTTTGGTGCAGGGGTTAATGCTGATTTGATTTTGCCTGAACGCCATCTGATAGTAGCGCTTGAGCACGGTCATGCGCCGGTTGGCGGAAGTGGCTTTGGACTCTGCGTGCTTGTGCGCGACGTAAGAAAAAATATCTGCTTCTGTCACTTCCAGCAAATGTTTTTGGTGCGAGACATGCAGCCATTCTGCAAATAAGCGCATGTCGCGCCGATACGCTTCCAGGGAGTTTTTCGCCAACCCGTCTTCCAGCCATAAGCTGTCACAAAACTGATCGATCTGCGCCTGCACCCTGGACGGCAATTCTATGACGAGGGCATCAGGTTTCACTTGGCTTGCCACAATGACTCCGGCGTGTAACCCGGCGCATTTTCATGGGTAAGCAGCCAACGTTTGATGCCGACGTAAAAACCGGTCTCATCGTCATGATGGGCAAAGCCGCCCAATCCACCGGCTGCAGTGACCCGATGACATGGAATAACTAGCGGGTACCAGTTTGCGCCACATGCCTGACCGACAGCGCGAGGGGCCGATTTGATGTGCTTGGCGATCTGTCCGTAGGTGCGCACCTCGCCGCGCGGTATCGAAGAAATGGCGCTCCATACGCGTTGCTGAAACGCCGTTCCCACCGGCTTGAGCGGAAGGTCGAAGCGATAATCGGGCTGGTCGACATACTTGTCAATTTGCCTGGCAGCTTTTTCGGCAAGCTTATTCACAGGTGCTTTTTCAGCAAACCTTGGCGGCAAATACACCAGCTCGCTCACCTCCAGCCCTTCTGTGCGTATGCCAACAAAACCGAATGGTGCGCAGATAATGGCAGAAAACAAATCTGATTCATTGTTCAACATAAGCCCTCAAGCATCAGCCCTCAAACAAAGAAAAAAGGCGCATCCAAGGATGCGCCTTTCAAAACATCTTTCGCGTTTCTGGCTGTTTAGCCATCATTTTCATGACGACTCAGCTTGTATTAAAACGCGCGTCTCCCCAGTGTGTTCGGTATGTATACCGCTTTTTATTGCACTACCGCCTTCAAAATTTTTTGCCGTTCTTTTTACTGCAAATTTCAATCTGGCGAGAATATAGCATGCAACACACGGGGATTCAAACCCAAAAACAGCCTTAAGAAATTGCTTGTTGCATAAATGTATAAAATGCTTTTTTGCACTAAAAATGTGCTACTCAAATATTTCACATGCCAATTTCTATTCGGCAATATTTGAAATCGCCCCATTTATGCGCAGTCCATGGGGCAAATGCCAAATTTACTTATAGATTAAATGCGGTAACCAGGTGGAGATAATCGGCACATAGGTGATCAGCAACAAGAAAGCGACCATCGTCAGCAGCCATGGCGCAACCGCCACCGTTAATTCGGTAATTCCCATCTTGGCAATCCCGGACGCAACATATAAGTTAAGCCCTACCGGCGGATGGCACATGCCCACTTCCATGTTCACCACCATGATAATGCCGAAATGCACCGGATCTATGCCCAACTTCATCGCCACCGGGAACAGGATAGGCGCCATGATCAGGACGATAGAAGAAGGCTCCATCACATTACCGGCCAGCAACAGCAAGACATTCACGACCAGCAGGAAACTGATCATGCCAAAGCCCTTATCCATGATCCAGCCCGCCATCGCTTGCGGAATGTTCTCGCTGGTCATCAAGAACGAGAACAAGACCGCGTTGGTGATGATGTAGAGCAGCATGGCAGACATGGCAGCGGAATCGAGCAAGACCTTAGGCACCTTGGACAAGGTCATGTCCTTGTAGACAAACACGGCGACGACAAACGCATACATGGCGGAGACAGCGGCCGCTTCGGTAGGCGTGAACATGCCGGAATAGATACCGCCCATGACGATGACGATTAATAGCAGACCCCAGGCACTCTTGCGGAAAGCGGCAAACCGTTCGCCCCAGCTTGCCTTTGGCATGCGCGGATAGTTATGTTTGCGCGCCAGATACCATGTCGTCAATCCCAGAAAAGTGGCTAGCATCAGGCCGGGGATCACGCCAGCCATGAATAGCTGGCCGACCGAGGTGTTGGTCGAGACAGAGAACATCACCATGACTATAGAAGGCGGAATCAGGATGCCCAGAGCGCCAGAGGTGGTCACGACTCCGGCACCGAAGCCTTTTGGATAGCCTTGCTTGACCATGGCCGGCATGATGATGGAGCCGATAGCCACCACCGTCGCGGGCGAGGAACCGGAAACCGCCGCGAACAAGGCACACGCCATCACCCCGGAGAGCGCCAGGCCGCCATGCCAGTGACCGACCATGGACGTGGCAAAATTGATCATGCGCCTGGCCACCCCGCCATGAGTGAGAAAATTGCCAGCCAAAATAAAGAACGGGATCGCCATGATCTCGAATTTTTCTATCCCGGTGAACAACTTCAGGGCAACCGACTCAATCGGCACCGTCGTCATGGTGAACAAAAATGTCAGTACGGTCAGGCCAAGCGAAATGGAAATCGGCATGCCGGTCAACATCAGCGCCAGCAACAGGACGAAAATAATGGCGGCGTTCATGCTTTCACCTCGTCTTCCAGACCTTCTACATGGGCGTGATCATGTTTGGGCAATTCACCGGTCTTGATAAAAGTCCAGGTCACTTGCAGGAAGCGGAAACACATCAGGTAAGANNCCGAGCGGAATAGCCAGGTAGACCCACCACATAGGGATCTCAAGATCGGCAGAAGTCTGGTCGGTGTGGGCAATTTCCCACACAAAGCTACCGCCCAAGGTACCCACGATGCCAGTAAATAAAGCGCCCGCCAGCAACCCAAGAATGACGAACTGATTGCGCCGTGATGGCTTGAGCTGATTAATCAGCACATCGACGCCAACGTGGATGCCAGTACGCACGC
>CXWL01113441.1_pt1 | contig 26542 bp, 21 predicted proteins | sample 590931 | NCBI WGS metagenome assembly CXWL01 (sample SAMEA3498368, study PRJEB10139) | groundwater metagenome | biome: water well; material: biofilm material | place: Germany | collected 2015-04-27 | reverse complement strand
GTCGAGATGGTGTAGGACGGAATGGACGCTCCCGCATCCGGGTACGGCAGCTGCAAGGCGATTGCGCGGTCGGCGAACAGGGACTCGCCGCAATGGCGGAACGGCGAACCAAGCGCTTCACCGATCAGCCTGGCGCGAAAGCCGGTGCAATCGATGTACAGGTCGGCGCGCAAGGCGCCTTGTTCGCGCGTGTGCACGCTGGCGATTGCGCCCTGCCCGTCCAGTTCAACCCGGTCAACCGTTCCCGTGATGTGATGGACACCAAGCGAACGAGCATGTTCGCCGAGCAGCCGCGCGAACTTGACTGCATCGAAATGGTAGGCGTAGTTCATCGGTCCGAGGAAGTCGCCATCGGTAAAGCGTTTGGGGCCTCGCGACGCGTCGGCGATGCGCTGCTGCATGGTGACCGCCTGGGCGAACGGCACGCCGCCACCGGCCGCGCCGTCGAGCCAGTACGGCAACAGCTCGACGCCGCCCTGGCGTTGGCTCGGGTGGCTGAAGGGATGGAAATAGCTGGCATGACCGGGCGCGTCTTTCGGACGCACCCAATGGTCAAAGCGCACGCCTTGCTTGAAGGTGGCGTCGCACTCTCGCACAAAGCGCGCCTCGTCGATGCCGAGCGCCGACAGCGTCCCGCGAATGGACGGAAAGGTGCCTTCGCCGACGCCGATGATGCCGATCTCGGGTGACTCCACCAGGGTGATGCGCACACCCTCGCCGCCCGGGCCGCCAAGCTTCCTGGCCAGGAAGGCTGCGGTAAGCCAGCCGGCAGTGCCGCCACCAACGATCAGTACGTTATGAAAACCTTTCATGAATCTCCCCTAAAACCGCCCATCCGCATCGAACTTTTGTTGTTTGAATATTTCGTTTGACTTTTCTTCAGACGGAAATGTACCATGAAATCGTTTTCACGGCTTATGAAATCGATTTCTTATAAAACGAGCCGGGAAGCATCAGAAAACCATAAAACCATTGGAGACAGCAATGAATAAACCCTCACCGCGCGCCGGAAGGCGTTGCAATGCCCAGATCCGGCTCGCCATCCTGACCTTGTTAGCCAGCATCAATGCCGCACAGGCCCAGACCGTGCAACCGGGCTCGACCGATGCGGCGGCGCCGGATGCGCCTGCAACCCAGGCAAGCAGCGACTCGGGCGTGATCCCCGAAGTCGTGGTCACCGCCACCAAGCGTTCCACTTCCCTTCAGCGCACCCCGATCGCCATCACGGCACTGAGTGCCGCCACCCTCGCCGACAACCACGTGCAGACCATGCTCGACGTGGTGGCGCTGGTACCGGGCTTCCAGGCCACGGCGCAGGGCGACCATGGCGTGACGACGATGACCCTGCGCGGCATCGGCAACGACAGCGCCAAGACCCAATACGCCGACCCCGAGGTCGCTTCGTTCGTGGACAACGTCTACTCTCCCCGCGCCGAGGGCGCCACGGCATTGCTGTTCGACGTCGAAGGCATCGAGGTGCTGCGCGGCCCGCAAGGCACGCTGTGGGGACGTAATTCGACAGTGGGTGCGGTGAACATCCAGACCGTCAAGCCGGAACTGAACAGCCGGGCCGGTCATGTCGAGGGCGGCATCGGCGACTACAACCGCTACGGCGCGCGCGGCGCCTTCAACGTGCCGCTGGGCGATACTGCCGCCTTGCGGATCGGCTTCGTGCACGAACAGCACGACGGCTATGTCGATTACCAGAAATTCCCCGGCGTTCCGCTGGAAACCCAGCGCGCCGCGTATATCGCCGCCGGCGGCGACCCGGCCACCTTCCGTCCCATCAATCCCAACCAGTTCGCGGTCGGCAACCAGAAGTACAACGCCCAGAACCAGACTGCCGTGCGCCTGAGTCTGTTGTGGCACATCACCCCCGACCTGAAATGGAACGTCGCTTACGAGAACTTTGCGGACCGTGGCACACCCAGCGCCAACCTGATGCAGAAGCCCCGTCCGGGCCAGGAGCACTGGTCGATCCTGAGCGATTCGGCCCCGTGGATCGAACGCGACAGCCACAATGTCCGCAGCCGCCTGAGCTACGATATCGGCGAGGAGATGGCGCTGCACTACATTGCCGGATTCTCGAAGTACCAGGGTTCGATGCGCTTCGACCAGGACGGCGGCGCGGCGATTCCGACCAGCATCCGCTCCGGCGCCACCTGGCAGGAACACACCACGACCGATTCGAACTATCGCAGCCACAGCCATGAGCTGGAACTGCAATCGGTCGGTACCCGCACGGTTGACTGGCAGCTCGGCCTGTATTACGCGGCCGAAAAGAACGACATCCGTTTCGATATCCCGATCTTCAACGGCACCCAGGATGGCACGGTCGGCTGGCAAGGCTCCTTCATCCAGCCTGAAGAGACGGTGGCCTCGAAGGCAGTCTTTGGCCAGGCAACCTGGAACGTCAGCAATGCGCTGCACCTGACCGGCGGCATCCGTTACACCAAGGACCGGCGCGAGAACATCGGCGGACGCGCATACACCTGGAACTACGACCCGAACGTGCCGCAGGTGCCGCTCAACCCGTCGATGGACCCGAGCATTCCCGGCCAGGGCTTCCGTCCTGACGTTCCGGGCAATGACGGCGTGTTCAGCGGCAGCAAGGTGACGGGCCTGCTGCGCGTGAACTACGAGCTCGACAAGAACAACATGGTGTACGCCAGCGTCGCGACCGGCTACAAGTCGGGCGGCGTGCAGGACCGCGGCCTTTTGTACCAGCCGGAGACGCTGACCAATTACGAGATTGGCTCGAAGAGCTCGTTCATGAACGGCGCCGTGAAGGTGAACAACGCCCTGTTCTACTCCGATTTCAAGGACTTCCAGTTCAACTCGCCGGTGAACTTTGCCGACGGTAGCCGCGGCCTCGCGATTACGAATGCCGAAGGTGCCACCGTGTACGGCTTCGAGTCCGAGATCGCTGCACGCCTGACGCCCAACGACCGGCTGACGGTCACGCTTGCGCTGCTCAAGGCCGAACTGGGAACGCTGGTGGCCGGTTCCAACGACTATGCCCTGCCCCCATGCCTGGTAGATACCCGCATTGCGACCTGCCTCGACGTCAGCGGCAACAAGATGCCGCACGCGCCGAAGTTCTCGACCACCGTCCAGTACCAGCACACCTTCAACCTGGGCGACGGCGCGACCTTGGTGCCGCGCGTCACCGCGCATTACGAGACGGACGCTGAACTCAGCGTGTTCAACCTCGGCCCCGAGGACCGCCAGGAAGCCCACGCGAGCGCCGACCTGGGCCTGCGCTACCAGACCACCAAGGGATGGTGGGTGGATGCCTGGGCGCGCAACGTCACCGACAAGAAGGTCAAAACCAGCGCGTTCAACGGCTTCGGCCCATGGCTGTCCCAGTACAAGCCGCCACGCACGATCGGCCTGAATACCGGGTTCGACTTCTAGAGTACCGGCGGCACTACGGTGCCGCCTCCCCGCCTTCGGGCCCCATCGATACCGAGTACGCATAGATGAAACAACACAAAGCCTTCCCCCGCGACTTTACCTGGGGCGTAGCCACCAGCGCCTTCCAGATCGAAGGCGCGGCCGCAGCCGATGGAAAAGGCCCGTCGATCTGGGACACCTTTTGCAGCAACCCGGCCAATATCAAGGACGGCAGCGATGGCATGGTGGCCTGCGACCACTACCACCGCTACCAGGACGATGTCGCCCTGCTCGCCTCGCTGGGCGTCGACGCCTACCGCTTCTCGATGGCCTGGTCGCGTGTCCAGCCCGCCGGCAAAGGCGCGTGGAACCCGGCCGGCTTCGATTTCTATGACCGCCTGCTTGACGCACTGGCGGCCCGAAATATCAAGCCGCACCTGACCCTGTATCACTGGGACCTGCCGCAAGGCCTGCAGGACGATGGCGGCTGGCTCAACCGCGATACGGCGCTCCGCTTTGGCGACTACGCGCACGAAGTGGCGCGCCGCTTTGGCAACCGGATCGAGGCAATCGCAACCCATAACGAACCCTGGTGCACGGCCAACCTCGGTTACGGCAATGCCCAGTTCGCGCCGGGGGTGGCGGATGCCCGCCAGGCCGTGCAGGTATCGCACCATCTTCTGCTGTCGCACGGGCTGGCCATCAATGCCATGCGCGCCACCGGCGCGTCGGCCCGGCTCGGCATCGTGCTGAACCAGTGGACCGCCGATCCGGCAAGCGACTCCGCGGCAGACGGCGCGATGGCGGAGCTGGAATATGCGCGCTCGGTGCAATGGTTCATGGACCCGATCTTCAAGGGACGGTACCCGGAACTGGCGCTGCGCGCCCACGGCGCCGATGCCCCGAAGGTGCGCGAGGGCGACTTCGCGATCATCGGCCAGCCGATCGATTTCCTGGGCTGCAATTACTACTTCCGTGCCTGGTGCAGCGCCGCCACGCCTCCAGTCCCCGCTCCCGCGGCCCAGGGCATCACGGACATGGGCTGGGAGATTTATCCGCAAGGGCTGACCGAGTTGCTGGTGAAGCTGAACGCGGAGTACACGCTGCCGCCCATCTACATCACCGAAAACGGCATGGCCAGCGCGGATGAACCCAAGGGCGGACATATCCACGACGAACAGCGCATCGCTTTCGTCCGCAACCACCTGGAAGCGCTGCGCGCCGCGATGGCGCAAGGCGTGGATGTGCGCGGCTATTTCCTGTGGAGCCTGCTCGACAACTTCGAATGGAACTCCGGCTACAGCAAGCGTTTCGGCATCGTCCACGTCGACTACGCAACCCAGGAACGAACGCCCAAGGACAGCGCCCTCTGGTATCGCGACTTCATCCGCTCGCAGCGCTGAGCGCCGCTGTTTCCCCGACATGGAGACCCACATGAATCATGCTTCCTTCCCCGACGGACCGCGCCTGCTGGCCGATATCGGCGGCACCAATGCCCGCTTCGCGCTGGAACATGGCCCGGGCGCCATCGACGGCGTCCAGACGCTTGCCTGCGCAGCCTATCCGCGCCTCGAGGACGCCGCGCGCGCCTACCTTGGGGCACACGGCGCGATCGTGCGGCACGCCGTGATCGCAATCGCCAACCCGGTGACCGGCGACACCATCAAGATGACCAACCACGACTGGACATTTTCAACGGTTGGCGCGAGGCGCGAGCTGGGCCTGGCAACGCTGTTGGTGGTGAATGATTTCACCGCCCTCGCGATGGCCCTGCCTGCGCTGGGCCCGATGGATCTGCGGCAGATCGGCGGGGGCGTGGCCAGGCGCCATGCCGTGCTCGGGCTGGTCGGCGCGGGGACCGGGCTTGGCGTCTCCGGCCTGATTCCCTCAGGCAGTCGCTGGGTCCCGCTGCAGAGCGAAGGCGGCCATGTCGCGTTCGCGCCAGGCGACGAGCGCGAAGTCGAGGTACTGCGCTACTGCTGGCGGCGCTACGAGCACGTTTCGGCCGAGCGACTGGTATCGGGGCCCGGCATCGCCCTGATCCGCGAGGCGCTCGCCGCGTCGCGCGGGATCGCGGCCGACCTGTCGCTGTCGACCGCCGACATCGTTGCGCGCGGACTGTCCAATGCAGACCCGCTTTGCAGGGAAACAATTGATTGCTTTTCGGGTATGCTCGGCACGGTCGCCGCAGACCTGGCGGTGACGCTGGGCGCAAAGGGCGGCATCTTTATCGGTGGCGGCGTCGTGCCGCGCCTGGGCGCGTACTTTGCAGATTCCCCGTTTCGCGCACGCTTTGAAAAGAAGGGACGTTTCAGTGCTTTTACCGCCGAAATACCAACCATGCTGATCACGGCGCCCTACCCGGCCCTGACCGGCGCTGCCGCCATCCTGTCCAGGCACATGGATGACCCTGCGGGGTGTTTGCTGCCGCCCGTCGCCATGCCAGCCAGAGGGGAACACGACCATGCGCGCTGCTAGCCCCACCGCCTCGCCGCTGCTGTGGGTTCCGTCGGCGTACTTCACGATGGCGCTCGGCTACGTGATGCTGACCAGCGTCACGGCGATCATGTTCAAGAACCTGGGCATGGACAACGGCAAGGCCGCGCAGTACTCCAGCCTGCTCATCCTGGCGTACACGATCAAGCCGCTGTTTGCGCCCTTCGTCGAAATGTACCGCACCAAGAAGTTCTTCGTTCTGTGCGCACAAGTGCTGATCGGGCTCGGGTTCGCAGGCGTCGCTCTGGCGATGTCGCTGCCGGGCTATATGAGTTTTCTGATGGCGACCTTCTTTGCCCTGTCCTTCGTGGGCGCCACGCAGGATATCGCCTGCGACGGGGTCTACGTCACCTCGCTCGATTCGCGTACCCAGTCGCTGTATTGCGGCATCCAGAGCCTGGCGTGGAACATCGGGCCGATCGTCGCGGCTGGCGGCATGGTGTACCTGAGCGGACGCCTGCATACCGACGTGTTCGGCCATGACGCCGCCGTGTTCGGCCCCGACTGGATCGACGCATGGCGCATCATCTTCTTCCTCGTCGCCGCGCTGACCCTGGTGCTGGCCGGATGGCACGCGCGCGCGATGCCCGAGGGCGCGCGCGCCGCCGATACCCCGTCCAGCGTGCGCGATGCAGGACGCATTCTGCTCGACGCCTTCGTAACCCTGTTCCAGAAGCGCGGGATCTGGCGCATGATCGCCTTTGCCTTTCTTTTCAGGCTGAGCATCGGCTTCCTCGAAAAGATCGGCCCCTTCTTCATGGTCGATCCCGCCTCAAGGGGCGGGCTCGGTTTGTCCAACGAACTGCTGGGGATCATCTACGGCACCTATGGGCTGGCCGCCGTCCTGCTCGGCTCTCTGCTTGGCGGGCTGTACGTGGCCAGGCGCGGCCTGAAGTCCACCCTGTTCGTGCTGTGCTGCGCGGTCAACATCCCCAACGTGACGTTTCTGCTGATGAGCATCTACCTGCCGACCAGCCTGTACGTGATCGGCGCCGGCGTAATCATCGAGAAGTTCTTCTTCGGCTTTGGCGCCGTCGGCTTCATGATCTACCTGATGCAGCAGCTTGCCCCGGGCAAGTACAGCACCACCCATTACGCCTTCGGCACCGGCTTGATGGGCTTGTGCGGACTGGTCACAGGCGTCGTCAGCGGCCACCTTCAGGAGTGGCTCGGCTACGTGGCCTATTTTGTGTTCGTGATGGTCGCCACCATCCCGTCCTTCGTCGCCACATGGTTCGCGCCCTTCCATCACGAGGAAGCTCCCGGCGCCGATGGGGCGGCAGGAAAGGCGGTTCCGGCATGAAGGCCTTGATTCCCCCATTGCTGCTGTGCGCCGCCAGCGCGGCCGCTGCCGCTGCGCCACCGGTGCGTGTCAACCAGGTCGGCTTCCTGCCGATGTCGGCCAAGCTTGCCGTCGTCAACGACGCGGCGGCGGACCGGTTCGACATAGTGCACGCACACACCGGGAAGGCTGTCTTTGGCGGCAGGCTTTCGCAGCCGTCGCTGTGGCAGCCATCGGCAGAAACGGTACGCCTCGCGGACTTTTCGGCTGTGACCGCGCCCGGCGAATACCAGCTCAGGATAGGTGGCACGGTATTGTCCGACCGCTTCACGATCAGTGCGGATGCCTACCGCAAGCTGAATATGGCGGCGCTCAAGGCGTTCTACATGAACCGGTCCGGTACCGCCCTGCTGCCACGCCACGCCGGGGCCTATGCGCGCGCAGCGGGCCACCTTGACGACAAGGTGCTGGTGCATTCATCGGCCGCATCGACAACGCGCCCGGAAGGCACCGTCATCGCAAGCAGCAAGGGCTGGTACGACGCGGGCGACTACAACAAGTATTTGCCCAGCTCTGGCATCTCGACCTACACCCTGCTGGCCGCGTTCGAACACTTCCCCTCCTTCTTCGCTGCGCAGGACCTCAACATTCCCGAATCGGGCAATGCGCTCCCCGACATACTCGACGAGGCGCTCTGGAACCTCGCGTGGATGCTGGCGATGCAGGACAGCGCCGACGGCGGGGTCTATCACAAGCTGACCAACCAGCGTTTCGACGCGATGGTGATGCCCGGCCAGGCGATGAGCGAACCGCGCTATGTCGTGGAGAAGAGCACTGCGGCGGCGCTGAATTTCGCAGCGACGATGGCCACCGCCAGCCGCGTGCTGCGTCCTTACGAACAGCAACTGCCGGGCATGTCCGCACGCATGCTGGCTGCTGCCGAGGCAGCGTGGAAATGGGCAATCACCCACCCTGGCGCAGCATTCCGCAATCCAGCCGACATCGTCACGGGTGAGTATGGCNNCACCCACCCTGGCGCAGCATTCCGCAATCCAGCCGACATCGTCACGGGTGAATACGGCGACACCAAACTCGACGACGAGTTCGCGTGGGCAGCGGCCGAGCTGTACATCACGACCGGCAGCGGCAGCTATTACAAGGCGATGAAACCCGAAGCGATGTCCGCGGCGGTGCCCGCATGGGACGACGTGCGCGGCCTGGCCTGGATGTCGCTGGCCCACCACCGCCATCGCCTGACGCCGCTGGCCGACCGCAAGCTGATCATGGGCCGCATCGACTCCCTCGCTGCAAGCCTGGCCAAGACCTGGGCCGGGTCGGCCTACCGGGTTGCCATGCAGGCGCCGGACTTTGTCTGGGGTAGCAATGCCGTTGTGCTGAACCAGGCGATGATGCTGCTCCAGGGCTATCGCATCAATGGAAATGCCGACTACCTGCGCGCCGCCCAGTCCGGCCTCGACTATGTGCTGGGCAGGAACGCGACCGGCTATTCCTTCGTCACGGGATACGGCGCGCGCACGCCGCGCCACCCGCACCACCGGCCATCGCAGGGCGATGACGTGGCGGCGCCCGTGCCCGGTTTCGTCACCGGCGGCCCGCAGCCGAACCAGCAGGACAAGGCCGAGTGCCCGGTGCCCTACCCGGGCGATCTTCCGGCCACCTCTTACCTCGACCATGTGTGCAGTTATGCCAGCAATGAGGTAGCGATCAACTGGAACGCGCCGCTGGTCTACGTGACCGCGGCCCTCCAGCAACTGACACCCTCATCCCCGAAAGCGAGCATGGACAAGCCCGGGCTTACCCTCGACACCCTGGTGCGCCAGGAACAGGCGCTGCAATTTGACAGCTTCAACAACGGCATGGCGCTCGAGATCGGCCTGAAGCTGGTAGAGATGGCGCGCAGGAAGGGCAAGGCGGTGGCGGTGGACATCACGCGCAACGGCACCCAGCTGTTCTATCACGGCATGGCCGGTACCTCGCAAGACAATGCCGACTGGATCCGCCGCAAGAGCCAGCTCGTGAACCGGACCGGGCACAGCTCGTTCTACACCCACACCGAGGTGGCCGCCAGCGGCGGCGATGTCGACGCCATTCCCGCGCTTGATCCACGCGAGTATGCGGCCCACGGCGGATCGTTTCCGCTGATCGTCAAGGGAGCCGGCCATATCGGGACTATCACTGTATCGGGATTGCCAGGGCCGGACGACCATGCGATGGTGGTNNGCACGCGCGTTCGCGCAGGGGCTGGAGGCCACGCCGGGCGCGGTGCTGGCTGCGGTGGGCTCGCGGACGATCGCAGGAGCCCAGTCCTTTGCCCGCGACTTCGGCGTGCCGGCCGCGTATGGCTCCTACGCCGGCCTGGCCGAGGCGAATGGGGTTGACATCATCTACGTCGGCACGCCTCATCCGATGCACGCTGAAAATGCGATGCTCGCGCTGCGCGGCGGCAAAGCGGTACTGTGCGAAAAGCCGTTCACGATGAACCTGCGCGAGGCGGAACAAGTGGTCGGGCTGGCGCGCGAGAACAAGCTGTTTTTGATGGAAGCGATGTGGACCCGCTTCATGCCCGCGCTCGCCGAAGTGCGGCGCATTATCGCGACCGGTGAAATCGGCGAGGTCCATCAGCTGCATGCCGACTTCGGCATTGCAAGCACCCTCGACCCCGGCCACCGCGTCAACAACCGCGACCTTGGCGGCGGCGCCCTGCTGGACCTGGGGATCTATCCGCTGTCGATGGCTTCTGCGCTGCTGGGACCGATTGCCGACGTCCAGGCGCAGGCCGTGCTCAGCGATAGCGGTGTCGACCTGGCGACCGGCTTCACGCTGCGGCACCGGAATGGCGGCATGTCGATCTGCAGCTGCTCGCTGCGGGCGCGAACCCCATGCGAACTGACCGTATCAGGCACCCTCGGCAACGTGCGAATGAACACGATGTTCCACCTGTCCCCAAGCGTGACTGTCAGCCTGGCCGATGGGACAGCGCGTACGGTTGCGACGCCCTTCATGGGCAATGGCTATGTGCACGAGGCCGCCGAAGCGGGTCGGTGCCTGCGCGAAGGCCTGCTCGAAAGCCCGGGCATGCCGCATGACGAAACCCTGGCGCTGATGCGCATTCTCGACACTATTCGCGCCAGGGTCGGCGTGCATTACCCGGCCGACGTATGAGGCCGGCCGGGGCATCGCTTACTGCACCTCGGGGTCAGCCTCGGCTAGAATTAGCTGAGAAACAGCGGTTTCGGACTGGCAAGTACTGGAATGGCAAAGTGGACTATTCATGTAGATCCACGTGTTTGCATGCCCGCATGCTGCATCATCAATTCAGCAGCCCAGTCGATGAAAACACGTAGCTTCTTGCTGACGTGTCTGTTCGGCGGGAAGGCCGCATAAATCGGCATGGGCTCGACGTGCCAGCCTTCGAACACCGGCACAAGCCGGGAACAGCCAACGTGGGGCCGCGACATATAGTCAGGTAGCCAGAGAATACCCATTCCAGCTAGCCCAGCAGCCAGATAGGCGTTGCCATCATCGATTGATACCACGTACTGCCCCTGCACCTGGACTCGTTCGGAGCCGCGACGCATGTCGTAGGGAGCAGCCTTGCCATTTCGAGGCAGACCGAAACCGACAATGCGGTGATGCGTGTTTTCTAGCTCGAGCGGGTGTGACGGCGCCCCGGAGCGCGAAACGTAACTGGGCGCGGCATAGACGCCGAGCTGCAAATCGCACAGATGCCTCGCCCTGAGTGACTGGTCGGCAAGCTCCCCGCCGCGTATGACGCAGTCGACACTGTCACCCACTACATCCGCCATGCGGTCGCTGGCCCCCATGTCGAGCTGTATATCCGGGTATTTCGCATGGAAAGCCGGCATGGCTGGAACGAGTATCAGGGTAGCGAGCGGGCTGGGGACATCTACTCGCAGCCGCCCTCGAGGAGACGCCTCCGCGTTTGGCAAACCAGTTTCAGCTTCGTCGAGGTCCGCTAGCAATCGAACGACTCGCTCAAAATACACAGCCCCATCGACTGTAACGCTTACCTTCCGGGTCGTGCGGTTCAGCAGGTTCACACGCAATCTGGCCTCCAATTGCTGAATCAGGTGTGTCACGCTGGTTCTGCTGATATTCAAGGTCTCGGCCGCCTTCGTAAAGCTCCCGGCCTCTACCACGCGAACGAACGCCTTCATCGCGTCAAACCGGTCCATGATTGCTCCATAGATGTCAAAGATTGTCCCGATTATACAAATAGTGTTGCCTACGCCGCCTCCTTTATCTAACGCCCTTTGTTCGATAAAGTGGCTTGATATTCATCACTGGCTAACGGCCAATCTAAGGAGCAATTAATGACAAAACGTGACGTTGTCTTCCCCCTAGGACGCCAAGCACTGTACGAAAAAAATCGCTACTCTCCCGCAGTTCGTTCCGACGGTTTTATGTTCGTTTCGGGGCAAGTCGGCAGTCGCCCGGACGGGTCGCCGGAGCCGGATTTGAAGTCCCAAGTCCGTCTGGCCTTCGATAACCTTAACGCAATTTTGAAAGCGGCTAACTGTACGTTCGAAGATGTGGTTGACGTCACAGTCTTTATCGTCGACCCCGAGTCGAAGTTCGATACTATCTGGCCGGTAGTTCAGGAGTATTGGGGAAATGCCCCACATCCCACGGTGACCGCAGTCGGGGTAACGTGGCTGTATGGCTTCCAATTCGAGATCAAGGTAATCGTGAAGCTGCCGCAAAGTGGCAATAGCTAGGCGCCGTGTTCAGTTCCGCCTGGTCGACCGCACGCGTGCAAGACTGTGATTTTTGACTGAAAGGGCAACACCCGATCATACCGAAAAATGCTGACGCGCTCGGTCGAAGTTGCACCGCTTTCACTCGTGCCGCAGAGCTTCGATCGGGTTGAGGCGTGCCGCTTTTTTCGCCGGGAAATAGCCGAACACCAGCCCCACTGCCGCAGAGAAGGCAAACGCAATGATGACAATCGATGCGTTGAAGACGAACGGCACGTTCAATATTGCTGCCAGTCCCACCGAGGCTGCCAACGCGAGCACGATGCCCACCATGCCACCGAAGGACGACAGCACTGCCGCTTCGACGAGAAATTGCAGCAGGACCTCGCGTTCCAACGCGCCGATGGCGAGCCGGATGCCGATCTCGCGCGTGCGTTCAGTGACCGACACCAGCATGATATTCATGATGCCAATGCCGCCCACCAACATGCTCACCGCCGCCACCGCGCCAAGCAGCGCAGTGAGGACTTTTGTCGTGCTCGTGAGCATGTTGGCTATTTCTTTCATGTCCATGACGTTGAAATCGTTCTCCTCGTTTTCGGACAGATGTCGCCGTTCGCGCATCAGACGTTCTATGTCCTGCTGGGTTCGCGTGGTGGACGCGCTTTCCCGTGCCGACACCTGGATGATGTTGACGTCCTGATTCCCCGTGATACGGCGCTGCATGGCGCGCAGCGGGATGATGACGACATCATCCTGGTCGCTGCCCATGGTGGATTGTCCCTTGGGTTCCAGGAGACCGATCACCTCACAGGCGATCTGCTGCATGCGGACGTGTGCCCCGATCGGGGCCTGGTTGCCGAACAGCTTCTGCCGCACGGTCTGGCCAATCACGCACACTGCCGCCCCCGCGCGCAACTCGGTTTCGGTGAATGTCCTCCCGGATACGGTCGTCCAGTTGCGTGCCTTGAAGTAGTCGTTGGTGGTGCCGGTGATCGCCGTCGACCAGTTGGTGTTGCCATATACAACGGTCATGGAACGCGAAGCGATCGGCGCCACGGCCACCAGTTGCGGAACGTCGCGCGCCAGCGCGACCGCGTCGTCCACGCTGAATGCTGCCGCGCCGACATTCTGCCCCGGCCCCATGCGCTTGCCGGCAGTAATCATGAGCAAGTTGCTACCCAGCGAGGCTATCTGCTGGGTCACCTGCAAGGTGGCACCGCCGCCCAGGGTCACCATGATGATGACCGCGGCAACACCGATGACGATCCCGAGGATGGTGAGGAAGGAACGCATGACATTGCGCCGGATTTCACGCATGGCAAGCAATAGGGCATTCCAGAACATCAGGCCGCTTCCTCGTGCGCACCGACCACCCGGCCATCACGGAAATGGATGGTGCGATGGGCATAGGCGGCCATATCGGGCTCATGGGTAACCATGACGATGGAGATGCCTTGCTCCCTGTTCAGCCGTGTGAGGATGTCCATGATCTCCTGTCCACGTGCCGTATCCAGGTTGCCGGTTGGCTCGTCGGCGAGCAGCACGGCGGGCTGGGTGACGATTGCGCGGGCGATCGCCACGCGCTGCTGCTGGCCGCCGGAAAGTTCGCCCGGAGTGTGCTGCTCCCACCCGGCAAGGCCCACGGCTGCCAGCGCCCCGCGTGCGCGCTGATGACGCACCTCGGCTGAATCGCCGCGATAGATCAGCGGCAGCTCCACGTTCTCCAGTGCGGTGGTGCGGTTGAGCAGGTTGTAGCCCTGGAACACGAAGCCGAGATAATGGCGCCGCAGCAGCGCGCGCTGATCCCGGCTGAGCTCGCCCACGTCCAATTCCTGAAACAGGTAGTTGCCGGTGGTGGGCGTGTCAAGACAGCCGAGGATATTCATGCAGGTGCTCTTGCCCGAGCCAGAGGGCCCCATGACCGCGACGAACTCGCCGGATCGAATGGTGAGGTTCACGCCACTGAGCGCCTGCATCGATGCGGTGCCATGGCCATAAGTCTTGCTGACCTGGCGCAGTTCGATGACGGGGGCGCTGGCGGTATCCACGTTTATTGCTCCGTCTCGATGACATCAATGACCAGCGTCACGCCAGGTGCGAGCTTGCCCTCTATTACCTCGGTCATGATGCCGTTGGTCATGCCGATCTTCAACATCACTTTTTCCAGTTTGCCCTCCCGCAGCACCCACACGTGGGATTGTCTGTCCTCGGCAACGACTGCGTCCTTGCGCACTGGCCTGGGCGGACGCGGCATGATACTGCTGACCAGTCCGCTCCTGCCTGCCGGCTTGGGTGCGGCTTGGGGTGGCGTGAAGCGAAGCGCAGCATTGGGCACCAGCAAAGCGCTCTCAGCATGCTGCACCGTGATGTTGGCGGTGCCTGTCATGCCTGGCCGCAGCACCAGGCCGGAATTATCCACCTTGAGCACGGTTTCATACGTCACGACACCGGCGACGGTCTTGGAGCCGAATCGCACCTGCGTAACGCTCGCCGGGAAGTCGCGGTCGGGGTAGGCATCGACGGTGAAACTGGCACTTTGCGCTTCCCGCACTTTGCCAACATCGGCCTCGTCCACATCCACGTGCAGCTCCATCTGCGTCAGGTCTTCCGCCAGCGTAAACAGCACCGGCGTCTGGAAGCTGGCGGCGACGGTCTGGCCAGGCTCGGCGGCGCGCTTGAGTACCACGCCATTGATCGGCGAGCGGATGACGGCCTTGGCGAGGTCGGTGCGCTGTACGTCCAGCGTGGCTTTCGCCTGGGTGACGGTGGCGTGCGCATTGGCCTCCTCGGCGTTGGCGCGGTCGAGGTTTGCCTTTGCGGTATCCATTTCCGCTTGCGACGGCACTTTGCCGCCACTGGCTTCCTGCACTTGTATCAGCCGCACCAGCCTGGCCCTCGCCTCGCTGACGGTCGCCTGGGTCTGGATCACCCGGGCACGGGCAGCATCGATCGATGCGGCCGTTTGCTTCACCTGTGCCTCCAGCCTGGCGGTGTCGATTTGCGCCAGCACCTGGCCGCGCTTGACCTGGTTGTTGTAATCCGCTTCCACCGTCTTGATGGTGCCGGAAACCTCGCTACCCACGTCCACCTGGTTGGTGGGCTGGAGCACGCCGGTGGCCGAAACCATCACGGTGAGGTTGCCGCGTTGAACAGCTTGTGTCTGGTACTGCACCTGGTTGGCGAGTTGACGGCTGTTCCAGAACCACGCCAGAAGCGCGATGGCCAGCGCGATGCCGGCGACGATCAAGTACGATTTCAGCCGCGACGTTCGTTTCGACTGCTGGTCGAGGCCGAGAGTTTTTGAAACATTATCGAGGTGGGCGCTCATCGTTTGTCTGCCGGAAATCCGATGCTCCAGCCGCCGCCCATTGCCTTGTAAAAGCGTGCCAGGTTAGACGCGACAGCAGCATCGCTCTGGCTCAGTTGGTCCTCCAGGCTGAGCAGCGAACGCTGGGTATCGAGCACAGTCAGAAAATCGATCAGGCCGGCGGAATATTGGTTGGCGGCAATGCCTGCCGCGCTTCGNNGCCGCCTGCGCAGCGTCGTTGATGGCAACGCGCCTGTTCTGCTCCTCGGCGTAGGCGACGAGTGCGTTGTCGACGTCCAGCAATGCCCCGCGCACGGCTGATTGGTAGGCAACCAGTGCCTGTTCCTGCAGGGCGTTCTGCACTTCGACGTTCTGCCGGATGCGTCCGCCATCGAACAGGTGCTGGCCCGCGTTGGCCGCGACGGAAAACATCCGTGCGCTGCCGTGCAATATGTTGGCGCTGGAAAGCGCTTGCAATCCTATCGTGCCGGAAAGCGAGAAATCGGGATACAGGGCGGCCGCCGCTACACCTATCTGTGCGGTAGCTGCCGCCAACTGGCGCTCGGCCCGGCGAAGATCCGGACGCTGGCGCAGCGTGTCTGCGGGAATGCCCACTGCCACGGTAGCGGGGACGTGCGGAATGACCGCTGGGGTCTCCAGTTCGCCAACTTCGCCAGAATTGCGTCCCAGCAGTACCGCGAGGCGGTTCTTCGACTGTTCCAGTCCCATTTGCAGGGTGGGAAGCTGGGAACGGGTCTGTTCGAGGTTAAAAAGGGCTTGATCCTCGTCCAGTTGCCCGGTAAGACCCGCCTCGCGGCGCCAGCGGGCAATTTGCCATGTCTCAGTCTGAGCGGCGAGGTTCTTTTGCGCAATCTCCAGCCGTGCTTGAAAGCCGCGCGCCTCAACGTAATTCAGCGCCACCTCCGCCAGGAGGGCCACCTGGATATCACGCAGCTGTTCCCGCGAGGCTTCAAGCGTGGCGTCGGCCGCCTCCACGGCACGGCGCTTGCCGCCGAAGATATCGACCTCCCAGCTCGCGTCGAACTGCGCGGAATAGGTTTCGCCCAGGATGCCGCCGCCGGATCTCATTTCGTCACTGGAACGGCTGCGATTGGCACCGGCACGGGCACTCAAGGTCGGGAAACGCTCGGCCGCGAGCATGCCGCGACGGGCCCGCGCCTCGCGCAGCCGTGATCGGGCCAGTTTCAGGTCAAGGTTGTTGTTTGCTGCTTCCTCGATCAGCCGCACGAGCTGTCGGTCACCGAGACTGTGCCACCATCGGGCGAGTTGGCCGGCTTCGGGGGGAGCGGCTGTCAAGCCGCCTTTCATGGCGGAGTGCCAGGCCGGGAAGACTGGCACTTCGGGTGGTCGATAATCGGGACCGACGGCGCAGCCGCCGAGTAGCAACGCCATTGCCATGGCACGCAAGCCTGTCGCAGCATTCGCGCCAAAAGCCACCGTGGCGAACCTCATTTTTGGCCCCCTGTTGCGCAGCGGCCTCATCCATTTTGGGGCCAGGTCGCGGTCGATCCTGTTGTTGATTGCGACTAATCGTAGAAGAACAATTCCGGCCCTGAGAAGCAAGCGGGTAACAGCTTTCATTTTATAAATATACCAAGGTTTTGATTGCGATGCCAAACAACTCCTTGGAAGCACTCATCTATTCGGCCCCGACCACGTCTGAGGAACCACCGGTCTGATGCGCGAATATCGTATCGAGCTTGCGGGCCAAGTCGCGGATGGCGCCATTCCGACATTGTTCGACTGTGGATCGATCCCGCTATACTTGATCATGCTGGCCTCCTGTAACGTAGGTTCAACTTCGCAGTGATTTTTACTTTTACCCTGGCGTTTGTCGGCGGCACGCTGCGGTTGGTTGCCACCTTCATCGGCGTGGTTGCGACTGGGATCCTCGTCGTGGGCCACGTATTCAATACAGTGCTTTAGAATCAAATACTGGAGATTAACCGTGAAAGCATTGTCATATAGGTTACTAGCAGTCGCTGTCTTGACCAGTTTTTCCAGCTTGAGTGGCGCCGTGGAGGTGACCTTTAAACCAGTTGCTGACGGCGTTTATGCCCACATTGGCGACCTCGAAGGTCGCACCTATGAAAACGAAGGATTGAACGCCAATATTGGCCTGGTGGTTACCCCGGCTGGCGCCCTGCTGATCGACAGCGGCGCCAGCATGCAAAGCGCCCGCCAAATTGCCGAGGCCGCTAAAAAAATCACCACCCAGCCCATTAAGTGGGTGATAAACACCGGCGGGCAAGACCATCGCTGGCTGGGTAATGGCTATTTCAAGGCGCATGGCGCGGAAATCATCGCCCACGCCAGCGCAAAGGCGGACATGCAAGCCCGCACGTTGGAGCACATGAGCGCGCTCAAGCCTGTGCTGAAAGAAAAGCTGGACGGCACGGTGCCAACACTGCCAACACGCTTTCTCACGGACGCCGGTACCCGGCTGGAGTTGGGTGGCGTAGTGATCGAGGTGATGCACCGCAACGGTGGCCACACGCCCGGCGACAGCCTGGTGTGGCTTCCGCAAAGAAACGTGCTATTCAGTGGCGATATAGTCTATGTCGACCGGATACTTGGCCTAAGTCCAGTGAGCAAAACCAAGAACTGGTTGGATTCCTTTGCCATGATTGATGCAATTCGTCCCGCTGTAATTGTGCCGGGCCATGGACGCGTCACCGATCTGGCCACGGCCCAATCCGAAACGCGCGATTTGCTCAGGGCCCTACGCGACCATATGGGTAAAGCCGTGGAGGCCGGCACGGACCTGAGCGCCGCCGTCACCAGTTTTAACGCAACCCCATTCAAGGAATTGAAGCACGCGGATGTATGGATACCCCAATTGGCAAATCGAACCTATCTTGAGATGGAACAGGAGTAATCATGGAGACCAGATTTCTCGGTACCGGCTGTGCCAAACGGGGGGCGCGGGACGTTGCACGTGCGGCTTGCGTGCCCGCGCCACCGGGATTACCCTGGGAGAGGTGCTCGTCTCCCCTTCGNNCTTTTGAAGATATAGTTGTGGCAATTACTTTAATGGTTTTATCCAGCGATGTAGTTTCAAGAATGCCCCAGACTTGCTCAACAAGGAGATTAAAATGGGATTGAGAATTAATGACGTTGTGCCTGACCTGACACTGAAAACTGATCAAGGCACGTTCAAGTTGCATGAGTTTATTGGTGATAGCTGGACTATTTTATTCAGCCATCCCAAGGACTTCACGCCGGTTTGCACAACCGAATTCGGGGCCGTGGCCCAATTGGCCGAGGAATGGAAAAAACGCGGCACCAAGGTGATCGGCTTGTCTGTTGATGGTGTGGAAGAGCACAAACAGTGGAAGAGCGACATTGAGAAATTCTCGGGAGCAGCGGCCACATTCCCGATCATCGCAGATGAATCGCTGGAAGTATCCAAAGCGCTGGACATGCTGCCTGCAGATGCTTACCTGCCTGATGGGCGCACAGCAGCAGACTCCGCAAGCGTTCGCGTCGTGTTCATTTTCAGTCCTGACAAGAAGCTGCAGCTTTCCATGACTTACCCCATGTCGGTTGGCCGCAATTTTGCCGAGGTGTTGCGCGCGCTCGATGCCCTGCAGGCCACCTACGGTGTACCCATCGCAACCCCCGCGAACTGGGTTTACGGTCAGGATGTCATCGTTGCCCTGTCACTAAACGATGAGGCGGCAAAAGCCCGGTTCGGTAGCATTGACATCAAGTTGCCTTATTTACGCACAACAAAAATGCCGAGCTGAATTAATTCTTCATCGTTCGGAAACCATCGGGTGCCGCGTCATGCGCTGCGCCCGATCCATTTATGGAAGCGCCCCTGTCTGAGCTCGTCAGTCTGAACGAGCGCGCGGGCTCGGGTTACATCCTTTTTCCATGTCATCAAGAACCTGTTCCGTCATCGGAACTATCTGTCTTGGCTCGCCTTTCAAGCTGGTCGCGAGCATATGAAGTTCTCCGAACAAAGCGCACTTTGCCCTGCTACGGTTGCGGACATGCCGTGCGCGCAGCTGATTGAGGCCGCCGACGGCGCGCTGTACCGCGCCAAACGGTGACTATCCAATGAACCAAATGTGAAACTCGGCGCCTTCAGGGCCAGGCAGCCGTTCGAAAAACTATACATCTATGGTTTTAGTATTGTAGAATTATGGAACTGATCGCACGCTTGGATTCGACCTGCCGAGTCCCGCACACCGGAGCCCATAAAGATGAACAACAAAACTTACAACGTCCTGTTTCTTTGCAGCGGTAACTCAGCGCGCAGCATCATGGCCGAGGCGATGCTCAATGCTGTGAGCGGTGGCCGTTTCAGGGCTTTCAGCGCCGGTAGCCACCCGACAGGTGAAGTCAACCATTTTGCCCTCGAACAAATAGCGGACATTGGTTACCCTGTCGATAACTTGCGCAGCAAATCCTGGCAGGAATACGCTGGTCCGACTGCGTTGCACATGGACTTCGTCATCACTGTGTGCGACAAGACGGCCGGAGAAAGCTGCCCCCATTGGCCCGGTCAGCCGGTAACCGCACAATGGAGCTTTCGCGATCCAGCCGCCGTTGTGGGCAGCGACAGCGAGATTCGACATGCATTTGCAGTCGTCTGTCGCGAGATCAAGACGCGCCTGGACCTTTTGATGAGCCTGCCCATTCAAAGGCTGGAGAAGCTGGCGCTTCAACGCGAGCTCGACAAAATCGGGCAAGGTGAGCAAGGCATCGCGCTGCACGATTGAGCGGTAACCGTGTGAGACCGCTGGGCAGCCAATTGATTGGCCCGGCATGACCAAACGACAATTCCGCCCTTCCGCAAATTTGATATTTCCACTACACTGGAAGTATCGAATAAAAATTCACACGGCCGACTTATATGCAAACTAAACAAGTACTTACCGCCCTCGCTGCGCTGGCACAGGAGTCACGCCTGGCAGTCTTCCGTTTGCTGGTCGAAGCCGGACCATCAGGCATGGCCGCGAGCAAGATCGCCGAAAGCCTGCACATTCCGCCTTCGTCGCTTTCCTTTCATCTCAAGGAGCTTACGCACGCGGACCTGATCAGTCCCCGTCAAGACGGCAGGTTCGTCATTTATGCGGCACAGTTCACGACGATGGCCGCGCTGATCGGCTTTCTCACGGATAACTGCTGTGGCGGAATTCCCTGCATAACGGTGCCTGAGGCTGAATGCGCGTCCGCGGACACTGCTGCGTAAAGCCGGTTGCGCTTTAAGGCAAGCCTGGAACACGTCATTCCCGCGGAGGCGGGAATCCAAGACATCTATGGGCAGGCGTGCCATGGATGGCCCCATTCGCGGGAATGACGGATTTACTGAACAGCATTACTGCATATGCCTGCATCTTTCGTTACACAAACTAGGGTATTTAATGAACGTACTTTTCCTTTGCACCGGCAACTCGTGCCGTTCCGTCATCAGCGAGGCAGTCTTTAATCATTTGGCGCCAGCCGGCTGGAAGGCTATCAGTGCAGGTAGCCAGCCAATGGGGCAGTTGAATGCGCGTGCACTTGCCCTGCTGGCCGATAAGGGCATTTCGACCGAGGGTTATTACAGCAAATCCTGGGACCAGCTTCCGGTCACGCCTGATGTCGTCGTGACCGTCTGCAGCAGCGCTGCCGGTGAGACCTGCCCGGCTTATCTTGGCCAGGTGCTGCGTACGCACTGGGGCGTGGACGACCCGAGCCACGTGACCGGCACTGAGGAAGAAATCACTGCCGCCTTTGAGCAGGCTTACGCGATACTCCGAACCCGGATTGAAGCGTTCCTTGCCCTGCCATTGGGAGAGCTGGCGCAGGATCGCGTCAGGCTGAAAGCTGAACTCGACCGCATCGGCACACTGATGCCGTAATAGTCCTGACGCACACCTGGTGCGTCTGATCCACTGTAGCCGGAAGGCGGGGTGATTGATCCCGGCCGGCCCTCGCGCAGCCTGCGCGCGCGACCATCTAAAGGAAGTTCTGTGCTTACCGCATTTTTAATCTTTGTCGCAACCCTTGTCCTCGTTATCTGGCAGCCGCGCGGTCTTGGCATTGGATGGAGCGCCTCCGCTGGCGCGGCGGTCGCTCTGCTTACAGGCGTCATTCAGTTCTCCGATATCCCGGTGGTTTGGAACATCGTCTGGAACGCAACCGGTGCCTTTGTTGCAGTGATCATCATCAGCTTACTATTGGACCGAGCCGGCTTCTTCGAGTGGGCTGCCCTGCACGTTGCACGATGGGGGCGTGGCAGCGGTAAGCGCCTGTTCGTTTTGTTAGTGTTGCTTGGCGCCGCTGTGGCTGCCCTGTTCGCGAACGATGGCGCGGCGCTGATCCTGACGCCGATCGTCATCGCGATGCTGATGGCCTTGCGGTTCTCCGCGAAAGCGACGCTTGCGTTCGTGATGGCGGCCGGATTCATTGCCGATACTGCCAGCTTGCCACTGGTGGTGTCCAATCTCGTCAACATTGTTTCAGCGGACTACTTCGACATCGGCTTCGCGCGCTATGCCGCCGTCATGGTCCCGGTGAACTTCGTTTCGGTTGCGGCAACGCTGGCCGCGCTCGTCCTTTTCTTCGGAAAGGACATTCCGGCCAACTACGACATGGCGCAGCTAAAGAGCCCTGCCGAAGCCATTCATGACCGCGCGACATTTACGACGGGCTGGTGGGTTCTGGCAATGCTGCTTGTCGGTTTTTTCTTTCTCGATGACCTGGGCATCCCGATCAGTGCCGTTGCCGCGGCAGGTGCGGCAATACTGCTCGCTGTCGCGGCGCGCGGCCACAAGATTTCGACCCGCGAAGTTCTCCGCAGCGCGCCATGGCAAGTCGTGGTTTTCTCGCTGGGAATGTATCTCGTCGTGTACGGCTTGCGCAATGCAGGACTGACGGACTATCTCACTGCTGTGCTTAATCGCTGCGCGGAATATGGCGTCTGGGGGGCTGCGATTGGTACTGGCGTGATTACCGCGGTCCTCTCGTCCATCATGAACAACATGCCGACCGTGCTGATTGGCGCCCTGGCGATCGACGCAACATCCACCCAGGGTGTCGTGCGCGAGGCGATGATCTATGCGAACGTCATCGGAAGCGACCTGGGGCCGAAGATTACCCCGATCGGCAGCCTTGCGACCCTCCTATGGCTACACGTACTCTCCAGCAAAAACATCAACATATCCTGGGGCTATTATTTCCGCGTCGGCATCGTCCTCACCTTGCCCGTGTTGTTGATCACCCTGAGCGCACTCGCCCTGCGCCTGAGCTAAGAAAGGACTATTCATGGACGTCACCATCTATCACAATCCCAATTGCGGCACGTCGCGCAACACCTTGGGCCTGATCCGAAACAGCGGGATTGAACCGACTGTCATCGACTACCTGAACCACCCGCCGGACCATGCAAGCTTGGTTGACCTGATCGCCAAGGCGGGGCTAACCGTGCGCGGCGCCATCCGTGAGAAAGGTACGCCGTACCTGGAGCTCGGCTTGGACAAGCCCGGCGTGTCTGATGATCAGCTGATCGAGGCCATGTTATCCCACCCGATCCTGATCAACCGGCCATTCGTCGTGACGCCGTTGGGCGTTCGCCTGTGCCGGCCCTCCGAACTGGTGCTGGACATCTTGCCGGCGCCGCAGCGCGGCGCCTTTGCCAAAGAAGACGGCGAAGCCGTCATCGATGCCGATGGGAAGCGAATCAAGCATGGTTAAGATTAGCGACATGCCGAACATCAAGCCGGAACTGCTCGACATGCCGAGCGTTGACAAGCTCGCCCCCATTGGCGACCTGAACCATCCTCCACGCATCCTGATGCTCTACGGCTCGTTGCGCGAACGATCGTTCAGCCGGTTCCTGACTTTTGAGGCCGCACGCATCCTCGAGCACTTCGGCGCCGACGTGAAGATCTTCGACCCGACCGACCTGCCGATGGCGGGCAGTGTTCCGGAGACCCATCCTAAAGTTGTCGAGCTACGCGCGCTGTGCCTTTGGTCTGAAGGCCAGGTATGGTGCAGTCCGGAGCGCCACGGCACTGTTACTGCAGTGATGAAAAATCAGATCGACTGGATTCCGCTCGAACAGGGATCGGTTCGCCCGAGCCAGGGCCGCACCCTCGCGGTGATGCAGGTATGTGGCGGCTCGCAGTCGTTCAATGTGGTGAACACGCTGCGACTGCTGGGTCGTTGGATGCGGATGATCACGATCCCGAACCAGTCATCGGTGCCGATGGCCTATAAGGAGTTTGACGAGGCCGGCCGCATGAAACCGTCCGCATATTACAACCGCGTTGTCGATGTGATGGAGGAGCTGTTCAAGTTCACGCTGCTGGTACGAGGGAGGAGCGAATACCTCACTGATCGCTACAGTGAACGCAACGAGCGGGCAATGAAGGCGATCGACAGGCAAATCGAAAAGATCTGAAGGCCCGGCGCGGCGGGATGTTCCGTCTGTAATCCAAGTGTTGCGGACGGTGCGCGGGGGGCTTCGCATGCTTAACGCAAGTGTTCTTTCGAGTAATAAAAGATGCCAGAATTCATCAGCCGGTCACAGACCGGCAGTATGCTCACGCTTCCCCAATACGAATTCGCAGTGGAGTCGCAATGGCAGTAGGCAATAGAAGGCTTTGATTATGTTGCAGGCACGGTTACGACAGATTATTGATCAGCAGGAGCTGACAGCTCTTTTCCAACCCATAATTCACATGCAATCGGGTGAGATCATCGGCTACGAAGGTCTCATACGGGGACCTTCCGATAGCCCGCTGCATTCGCCTCTGAACCTCTTCAAAGTGGCGCTTGCGGCAAATTTGAGTGTTGAGGTGGAGCATCTATGTCGTAAAGTGGTGATCGAACGGTTTGCCAAGATGGACCTGCCTGGCAAATTGTTCTTGAATGTCAGTCCAGAATGCTTGCTGTACCCAAACGTGAAGCATGGGGAGACGCTGGACTACATTCAGCAGTACGGAATTAGCCCGGAGCGCGTCATCATAGAGCTGACAGAAAGCCAACCTACCTACGATTACGAATTGCTCGGCAAGGCTGTTAAGCACTACAGCGAGATGGGTTTCGAGATCGCTATCGATGATCTTGGCGAAGGTTTTTCCAGCCTGCGCCTGTGGTCGGAATTGCGCCCCGCCTACGTGAAAATCGATATGCATTTCATCCATGGAATCAACCTGGACAAGGTGAAACTGCAGTTTGTTCGCTCGATCCAGCAGATTGCTGATGCGACGGGCACGATAGTCATCGCCGAAGGAATCGAAACGCAATCGGAATTGCTGCTCATTCGTGATCTTGGTATCGCGTGCGGTCAGGGCTATCACATCGCGCGTCCGAGCAATGACCCGCCGACGACGGTGTCGTTCGAAATTGCCAAAACACTTGGATATCGCGGAGTCGCTGTCTACCCCCAAGAAAATAGCAGCCGACAGAACAACGCGACGGCGCTGCGTCTTTTGCGGATCGTGCAGCCCGTATCTCCAACCATGTCAAACAACGATGTCTTGGAAATTTTTGCACACGCGCCCGACCTTGAGGTCATCCCGGTTGTCGAAAACGGTTTGCCACTGGGACTGATCACGCGGCGTAACCTGGTCGACCGCTTTGCGATGCAGTTCGCACGAGAGCTGCATGGGAAAAAGCGCTGCGATATGTTCATGGATACGGCGCCCTTGGTCACAGACAAGCACACGAAGCTTCAGGACTTGAGCAGAATGGTGGCAAAGGCAGATCGCCATCATTTGTTCAACGGCTTCATCATTACCGACCAGGGACAGTATCTGGGGATGGGAACGGGGCAGGACCTGATGGGCGAAATCACGGAAATGCAGATAAACGCGGCCCGTTACGCCAACCCGCTAACGCTTTTGCCAGGCAACGTGCCTATCAACGAACACATCGATCGCCTGCTTGAGAACGGGGCCCGTTTCAGCGCCTGTTATGTTGACCTGGACTTCTTCAAGCCGTTTAACGATGTGTATGGATACCGGAAAGGCGACGACGTCATCCAATGCACCGGCAAGATTCTGGAACAGCACTGTGACCCGATGAGGGACTTTGTTGGTCATATTGGCGGCGATGATTTCTTGCTGCTGTTGCAGAGTGAAGATTGCGAGCAGCGTTATCAGGCGATAATCGACGCATTCGCCGCGCAGGTTGCACTTCAGTTCTGTAGTGCCGACCTTGAGCGTGGCGGCTACTTCAGCGAGGACCGGAAGGGCAGCCCCGTCTTCAATCCCCTCCTTACCATCTCTCTGGGCGCGCTTAAAGTCGAGCCAGGTAATTTCTGCTCACACCACCAAATAGCAACTGCCGCCGCGGAGGCTAAACGGCAAGCGAAGCGAATCCCGGGAAACAGTTTGTTTATTGACCGGAGAGCGGGACCATGTGCACCGGGTGTGCCGGCGGCTGACCAGTCCAATCGCCTCGAATCCCGCCTTGAGTGCGGCTTCATTCCAGGCCCACCACTGATAGTGGGGTTTGAACTGCTGTAGACAATCGTACGCGCCCATCCTCTTTCTACGCCGAGTCGTCCGGAGCGAGCGCAGCTGCGGCGGAAAAGTAACCAGCGCTCTCGCAGCAGCGGTGCGATATTTGACGCACATCAACGATTTCCCTCGATCGCATCAATACACTTGCATGGATACTTGAAGAAGTCCGTGAATTTCAACGACCCTTGCACAGCCTAATCCGCGCGTCGTGTTGACAGCCGAGAACGGCGATGCCCATGCCGCGGGTCCGCCGATGATGCTGCATTTAACTAATCCGAGGAGATAACATGAGCCAGAAGCAAGTAGTTATTTGTAATCCCGTACGCACGGCGATCGGCACCTATGGTGGCAGTTTAAAGGACGTGGCGGCGCCGGATTTGGGGGCATCCGTCATCCGCGAATGCCTCAAACGATCAGGTTTGTCGGCAGACAAGGTGCAAACCGTGGTCATGGGCAACGTGATTCAGGCTGGCGTACGGATGAATCCGGCGCGGCAGGCGGGTATCGGTGCGGGCTTGCCGGTCGATGTCCCGGCGCTGACCGTCAACCGCGTATGCGGCTCCGGCGCGCAGGGGGTGGTCAGCGCGGCGCTGGAAATCTGGTCCGGGATGGTCGACTGCGCGATTGCGGGCGGCATGGAAAACATGGACAGGGCCCCGTATCTGTTGCCGCAAGGGCGCTGGGGTGCGCGCATGGGTGACGTGACCATGTTCGACAGCATGTTGTACGATGGCTTGAACGATGCTTTTTCCGGCAAACATTCCGGCTGGCACACTGAAGACCTGGTAGTGCAGAATGCGATCTCGCGCGAAGATCAGGACCGGTGGGCGCT
>CXWL01003033.1_pt1 | contig 26548 bp, 23 predicted proteins | sample 590931 | NCBI WGS metagenome assembly CXWL01 (sample SAMEA3498368, study PRJEB10139) | groundwater metagenome | biome: water well; material: biofilm material | place: Germany | collected 2015-04-27 | reverse complement strand
GATCCGCTTACCGGGAAGGTCGACTGGATACTCCGTTGTTATAAAGACAGCCCGAAGCCCTCCAGTTGGTGTGGCGAGGATGTCTATGATGTGGTGACCAAAAGTGAGGCCGTGGCGTTGGATGGAACGAAGTATCGAGATTGGTAGGCGCGGCGCACTCAACGCAAGGGGTTTTACCCTTATTGAGCTGATGATCGTGATTTCGATTATCGGAATTTTGGCCACGCTTGCGGTGCCTTCTTATCGGTCTTCGCTGACCAAGGCGAGAGAGACCGTATTGCGGCAGGATCTTTTTACTATGCGGGAACTCCTGGATCACCATCGGGCTGACCATGGGAAATATCCGTCTGGCTTGGCGGGTCTCGTGGAGGCCGGGTATCTGCGCGCAATTCCCAAGGATCCGTTCACGAATTCCTCGACGACATGGCAGGAGATCATTGAGCCTACGGAGGGTGGCATCTTTGATGTCTATTCCGGGTCTGATCTTGTCGGAACAACCGGGACCGCCTACAATCAATGGTAATGCTGTCTATGCGCATCTGCTCAGTTCATGCGTTGCTTATCCGGATCCCTGGTCTTACGTGCCGGAGAGGGCTGGGTGCATGGGCTGTCTGGTTCCTGCTCGGGGGGATCGGTCTTGTCGGGTGTGGACCGCTTGAACCCATCGTTGAGCAGGAAGTGTCGGACCTTCAGCTGACGGTGGATACGCTTAAGTCCTCGCTCCGTGATTCCCAGCGTACGATTGCGGAACTTCGTTCGGAGCTTGAGTCCAGGCGGCAAGAGCTAGCGGATTCCCAAATTGCCCGCGCGCAGATGGAAGGACGAATTCGAGAAGCTGAACGGCGGTTGACGGAGGCGCGGCATATTATTGATCTTCAGCGCGAAGAACTGACGTCATCCCGGACTGAGCGACAACGGGTGTCTCAGGCCGGCACGGCGTTGCAGAATCAGTTGAAACAACTCCAGAAACAATTGGCAAAGATGGGAAAACAGTTTGAACGCGGTGGCGAAACCGGTGCGGCACCGGCCAATCTGTCATCGACTGACACCCGCCCGCCTTCGGTGCGCCCTGTCAACCTGGATTCATCCCGTCATGGCTCTGAGAAGTCGCGTGTGGCGGTGGCCCCGACTGAGGCACTGCCATCCGACGCAAGCATTGATGGCGGAGAGCGTTCCGTGGCGGCGGCCGACTATCCTGCCAGTCTTTCGGTAAAGCCGGGGGATACTCTGTGGAGCATTGCACAGCGATTTCATATCACGGTGCAGGAACTCATGGTCGTGAATGAGTTGCACGATAACCGGATTCTCATCGGGCAAGCCCTTCGGCTCCCCAGCCGTGTCACATCCGGGACATCTCCACTCGATAAGGCTGAGTAACCAGACGCCCCGGCTCGCGGGGACGCAGGTACCTATTCATGGCCATCTTCACCTACAGAGTTGCCCGGTCCGACGGCTCAATCGTTGATGGGCAGATCGAAGGGAGCGAAGAAGCCGCAGTGCGCGGAAAGCTCGAGTCTCAAGGCCTCTTGATTTTCACCCTCCATCAGCGAAGCGGTGCGGCCTCCAGCCATTCTGCCTCGAGTCGGTCCTGGGGAAAGCTTCCTCTGGGAGAGTTTCTGATTTTCAACCAGGAGTTTTTGGCGTTGGTGAAGTCGGGCTTGCCGGTGTTACGAGTGTGGGAGTTGCTTATCGAGCGGGCCCAGCACACGGGATTTCAACAGGTATTGCGGGATGTACGGCAGGATATTCGTGGAGGGGCGTCGTCGTCCGACGCGTTAGCCAAACACCCAACCTATTTCCCCGAGCTATATATCGCGACGGTCAAGGCAGGGGAGCAATCGGGCAATCTCCCCGAGGTGCTGCAGCGGTATATCGGGTATCTGAAGCTGATGATGGCGCTGCGCCAAAAAGTGACGAAGGCCCTGTCTTATCCACTGTTCTTGGTGTTAATCGGAGTGGGCGTCATTGCCTTCCTGCTCACCTATGTGATGCCGACTTTTGTGTCAGTGTACGGGGAGAATGCGAAGACCCTCCCCTGGGCGACCCAACTACTCATGGATCTTGTACAACATGGTGAGGCACAGGTGATCCCGGCGCTGCTCATTCTCGGCGCGGGCGGGTTGGGCTTGCGGGCTTACTATGCGACTCCGGCCGGGCGATTGACGATCGATCGCTTCCTGCTTGCGCTTCCATTGATCGGGCCGATTATGGTGAAGCATCACACGGTGCAGCTGACCAGAACGCTGGGGACCATTCTGGCCGGGGGCACGCCTCTAGTGGAGGCGCTACACATCGCCCGCGGCGCGGTCTCCAATCGCTGGGTGAGATCAGGTTTGGACGAAGCGGAAAGCGAGATTCGTGAGGGGGCCACGCTGGCGACTGCGCTTGAGCGTCCCCATATCCTGCCGAAGCTGGCCATTGAGATGGTGTCGGTCGGTGAGGAAACCGGTTCGTTGGAAAGCATGTTGCGAGATGTCGGGGACTTTTACGAAGCGGATCTCGATACGCGGTTGTCTCAATTGACCACGTGGATTGAGCCGGTCTTGTTGCTGGTGATGGGAGTGCTCGTCGGAGCCATCGTGATTGTTATGTATCTGCCGGTGTTTCAAATGGCCGGCACGATCGGCTAGGGCCTCATGAAGGTTGTTTCTACAGGTGCAGTGAACGGTGTCCTTTGGCGTGAGGTGTACAGTGGCTCGTAGTGTGGCCCGTCCCACATTGTTGGAGGTCTTGGTTCGCCATGGTCTGGCCCGGGAGCCGATTGAGCAGGCGCTTCGTCGCTTGGGCGGGGTCTCCCTGGCGCTTGGTCAAACGCTGGTGAGCGAAGGGGTGCTTTCTGAAGAGCAGCTTGCCAAGGCTTTGGCCGAACAGTACGGACTTCCCTATGACCCGCTCACTGATTTTCGTGTTGATCAGCGGTTCTATGAATCCATCTCCGTGAAACTCATGCAGCGCCATCCGTTTGTGCCGATGGGGGAGCGATCGGGGGTTTTGACCATTGCCATTGCGGATCCGCAGAATGTGTTGGGATTTGATGAGTTGGAATTGCTGATCGGTAAGCCCTTGGCCCGTGTGGTGAGTTCGCGGAGCGCGATTCTCTCCGCGCTTGAGCGAAGTGAAGGTTCGAGCCAGGCATTGCGGGAATTGGAAGCGGAATACCGGTCCGTTCTGGTCAAAGAGGACGACCGTGGGGAAGAAGTGCTCACCGTCAATCATGTGGCCGAGGATCAAAGCCCGGCCGTGAAATTGTTGGATTCGATCCTGCTCAGTGCGATGCAGCGTCGCGCGAGCGATATTCACATCGAAGCCTCGGATCGAGCCACGAAGGTGAAGTTGCGTGTGGACGGCATTCTCGTCCCGGCCATGGAACCGTTGGACCTCCGTCTGCATGCGCCCTTGGTGTCTCGGCTGAAGGTCATGTCTGAACTGGACATTGCGGAGCGGCGGGTGCCGCAGGACGGCAGTTTCCGGATGCGGCTTGACCGCAAGACCGTCGATTTTCGCGTGTCTATTCTCCCCAGCGTATTCGGTGAATCTGTGGTCGTCCGTATTCTGGACCGGGAGGCGATTACCACCGGGGTCTCGGCTCTTCGCCTGGAGCGGTTGGGTTTCAATCCTGAAGATCTGAAGCGGTTTCGTCGCGCGATCGTCAGGCCTTACGGGATGGTGTTGGTGACCGGACCGACCGGAAGCGGAAAAACGACGACCTTGTATGCCGCGATTACAGAAATGAACACAGCAGAAGACAAGCTGATTACCATTGAAGATCCTGTTGAGTATCAGCTGGCTGGAATCGTGCAAATTCCGGTCAATGAAAAGAAAGGGCTGACATTCGCGCGAGGGCTTCGTTCCATCCTTCGTCATGACCCGGACAAGATCATGGTCGGAGAAATTCGTGATGCGGAGACCGCGCAGATTGCGATTCAGTCGGCACTGACCGGACACTTGGTGCTGACGACGGTCCATGCGAACAATGTGTTCGATGTCATCGGCCGGTTCGCCTCCATGGGTATCGACGCCTACAATTTTCTCGCGGCGTTGAATTGCGTGTTGGCGCAACGACTGGTGCGGATCCTCTGCCCCTCGTGCCGGGTGCCGGTGGTGGCTGAACAGTCGCTCTTGGAGGATTCAGGGCTCGACTATGAACAATATAAAGATACACCCTTCTACCAGGGGAAAGGTTGCTCGAATTGCATGGGGACCGGGTATCGCGGGCGGAAGTGTATTACGGAATTTCTGGATCTGACGGATGAAATCAAGGAGATGATCCTGGCGGAACGGCCTTTGTCGGAAATCCGGTATCGTGCCGTGACGGACGGAATGATTACGCTGCGTCAATCCGCGATCAAGAAAGTACTGCAGGGAGAGACCTCGCTGCGTGAGATCAATCGTGTGACCTTCAGCGAGGAGGGATGAGGGATGTGGGGATGGATGAGCGGTCGGCCGCGGCAGTGTCTCAAGATCGGTGTGGAGTCAGTGGCATGGGCGGAGGCGCAGTCGGATTGGCGTGGCAGGCGTGGACATCGGTGCGTGGCTTCCCCGCTTCCTGAGGGAGCGGTCAAGCCGTCGCCGGCCGAACCGAATCTCGCTCAGCTGACGGTTGTGGAAGCGAAAATTCAAGCCTTGGTCGGTCCTCCTCAAGATGTGCGGTTCCTGGGGCACGTGGTGATGGCCAATTGCCCTCGCCCGGTAACCTTACTTTTGCCGGATGCGGCGGTGCGTGCCGTGGTGCTGCATTTGGACCAACTGCCTGCTCGCGCGGATGAACGCGAAGCGTTGATCCGCTGGCGATTCGGCCAGGAACAGCTGTTCCCTCTCACCGGAACGACGCTGATCTCGCAAGTGTTTAGCGGGTCCCCGCGTGCTGCTGGCGGGGCACAGTCAGTATTGGCCGTGGCGGTCCATCAATCCGTTTTGCGTCAGTATGAATCAGTCTGTGAGAGCATCGGTTTGGTTCCGCGGGATGTGGGGCTGACGAGCCTGCGTCTCTTTAATCTATGGGGCAAGATGGCCGGGCGGACCGGATGGGAAGACGAGGACCTTCTATGGATCAGCCTGGTTGATCGAGCATTGACGGCTATGGTGTTTCAGCAGGGGCGCCTGTTGTTTTACCGCTGCAAGTTATTGACAGCGGATGCATTGAGCGGCGCCGATATCGGCTTGCAGAAGATTGCGGAAGAATGTGCCGCTTCGGTGGAAATGTGCCAGCAGCGCCATTCGGGAGTGTCGGTGAAGCGTGCCGTGCTGTGTGCCGACGATATGGTGACTTTGCATGAAAAGCTCGAAGAGCATCTGGCGCTGTCCGTTGAGTCCCTGGGTTGGGAAGATCTTGAATCGCGTGGATGGGGGAGTGGGGACCATCGTCAAGGCGTGGATTCCCTTGCCGCGCTGGCGGGAGTGTTGTCATGATGGTGGCCTTTCGAGACAGTGTGAGTCGCATGGCCGATCGCGTTGCGCGCATCATGGGCCTCCGTCGATATTTCCAGATTTCTCTCGCCACTCGATTTCGATGGTATCTGCTTCCACTCCAGCTCGGGCTGATGGTGTGCTGTCTGGGGCTCTGTGCGGCGATCGTTTGGAGTATGGCCAGGACGGCTCTCGGGTACCAAGATGCCCGGCAAATGAGCGCAGAGCTGGAGCATGTGCGGCAGCAGGATCAACAGCTTATGACCGAGGCGACTCAGGAAGGGATCGATCTGTCCGAGCGGGCGCTGCAGCAGTTACCTGCAGAAGTCGCACTGGCCAATCAACTGCTTGAGAAGCGGACCTTTTCTTGGACGGCGTTTTTGGCGGGGTTGGAGCAAGCGCTTCCGCCACGTTTGGCACTCACCAGCGTCCGGTTGGAGTCCGGAGGGTCTCTCGTTCATCTGACCGGTTCGGCGACGAGTTTGGAAGATCTCACGGCCTTTACCGTCGGGCTGCAAGACCATCCCAAATTCAAAGACCCGGTGTTAGCTCAGCATCGAGTCGGGCCGAGCGGTTTGGTGGAGTTTGTTGTGACCGTGCGCTATCGGCGGGAGGGCGTGTAAGTGACTGACCGGTTGCAGCGCATGTTGTCCGAGCCCTATGCCCCGCTGTTGCCGTGGGTTGGGCTGGTTGCGTTGTTGCTGGCAGGCCTGATGGTGGTCAATACGTTCGGCGTTCGGGGGATTGAAGACCATCGGATCCAGATCGAAAAAGAGTGGGGAGCTGCGCGCCAGGTGTTGGCCCAACATCGGGAAGCCAGGAAAGCGCGAAAGGATGTGAGTCAGGTATGGGCGGTTCTACCAGTCGAGCGTGACTTTGCTCCGTTGGCGTTGGGGATATCTGAAGAGGCTAAACGTGATCATGTGACGCTGCCGGCGCTGTCCTACAAAACTGAGTCGACCGCGGTAGCGAGTACGAGCAAAGGGGTTCTTCAGGGAGCCATGACCGGGCGGTATGAGGATCTAAGGCGGTTTATCTATGATCTCGAAACAGCGGAGGAACTGCTGTTCATTGAAGATATGGAGCTTGCCGGTTCCTCCAGCCCGCGCGATCAACAGTTAACCTTTAACATTAAGATTGTGACGTATTTGCGCGGAGAAGCTGTAAAGTCTTCATTGAATGGACAAAAGTAGATGGATGCTAAGCAGAAAGCGCTCATCGCAATCGGACTAGTGGCGCTCTGGGGCGGAGTAGCCTATTGGCAATGGGGCGCGCTGCCAGATCCGGTTCACATGCCATTGGCCAATACCTCTGGCCCGGCCTCGTCGCTCGCCCGTTCGACTTCCAGAGCAGGTGGATTGCGAGTCCATCTCGAGCAGCTGGCGTCCGCGCGAACCCAGCGTGAGGCGACGTTTACCGCGCCGCGAAATATCTTCGCGGCGTCTGGTTCAGATGGAACGTTGTCGGCGGCCGGTGACGGATCGGATGGTGGTCAGTCTAATCAAGTTTCTGAACAGGCGTTGCAGCAACAAGCGGCGTCTCTGGAATTGGATCACTATCGATATCTGGGATTTGTCCGGATGGGTGAGTCGGCCAAGAGCAGCGGCAATACGGCAGTGCTGAGCAAGAATGAAGAGGTGATGATCGGCCGGGTCGGTCAGCACTTGGAGCGGCATCTCGTGGTAAAAGCCATCACTCCGGAAAACGTGACGCTTCGAGATACCCGGGCGCGTGTCGACCATACGGTTCCTCTCACGGAGGATGCGGTAGGACCGCAGCCATAGCCCATGACAGGGTCAGTCCTCAATAGCAGAGAGTCTGAGCGTGGATTTTCCTATGTCGTCTTAATGTTTGCCATTGTGCTCATCGGTCTCGGGATGACCGTAGCCGCACGGCAGTGGAAAGTGATGATACAGCGCGAATTAGAGGCCGATTTAATCTCCAAAGGCATTGAGATTCAGAACGCGTTGGCGTTCTATTCGGCCACGATGAAGGCGGGACGAGTGGTTCCGGGAGAAGTATATCCGCAAACACTGGCCGAGCTCACCCGGTTGCCCAAACCGTTTTTGCGAAAAGTCTATGCCGAGCCGTTAGGACATGGTGACTGGGAATTGGTTCGCGCCCCGACCGGAGGAATCATGGGGGTGAGGAGTAAGAGCAAGAGCAAGCCGATTTGGCAGCACAACTTTCCTCCTGCGGTCAGGCACTTTGACGGGCGCAAATCACACTACGACTGGGTGTTTCAGCATCCAAATCCTTCCATGGCATTCGTGGGAATGGCCGGGACGGGAGCCGCGGTACCGGGACCAGCCGGGCAGCAGGGGACTATCCCGGGAACGAGTCCAATGTCCCTTCAGAATCCCGTCGGGACAACCCCTCTTCAGGCAGAACCTCCAGTAGCCCCGACCGCTCCTTGAATTGGTGCGTGCATCATCGCCGGTTTTCCATTGAACCCTGAAACGGTCTGTATCGGGTTTTTGATGGTGCAGGATGATATCTTGACCCTCTTCAAACCCGCGCGGTATCCTGTCGCCCGTTCACTTTTACACAGAGAAGGCGATACGCATGATCTCCGACGAGGAACAGCAGGAGTTAGCCGCCGTTGAGTCTCCTGAGGCGAAGGACGTTCAGGAGGTTCCGCCGCTTTCCATACCCGACTATGTGCATGAACTGGTCACGCGTGCCAGGCAGGCCGCCGGTCGTCTAGCGACGCTCTCCACGGTCGTGAAAAACAATGCGTTGATCGCTATGGCCGATGCGCTGGATGAGAAGAAGGCCGCCCTCATGGAGGCCAATGAAAAGGATGTCGAGGCTTTTGGTGCCGAACCGGATAAAGCCGCCATGGCGGATCGTCTCAGGCTCACGGAGCAGCGGATTGCCGACATGTCGGCCGGGATCAGGGAAGTCGCAAAGCTGCCCGATCCCTTAGGCGACATGCCGAAGATGTGGACCAGGCCGAACGGAATGCAAGTGGGCCGGGTGCGTGTTCCGATCGGGGTCATCGGCATCATTTACGAGTCGCGTCCGAACGTCACAGCCGATTCTGCTGCGCTTTGCTTGAAGTCCGGCAATGCCTGTGTGTTGCGCGGCGGGAGCGAGGCCATTCATTCGAATACGGCCATTGCCGCCGTGTTGGCCGAAGCCGCTGAGAAGGCGGGGATTCCCCCGGGCGCCATCAGTTTTGTCGATCGTCCGGATCGGGAACTCGTGCCGGTCTTGCTGAAGCAGGACCGCTATATCGATTTGATTATTCCTCGTGGCGGTCCTTCGCTCATGAAGACGATTGCCGAGCATGCGACGATTCCGGTCGTCAAGCACGATGCAGGGATCTGTCACATCTACGTGGATGCGGATGCCGATCAGGCGATGGCCGAGGCGATTTGTGTGAATGCCAAAGCCCAGCGGCCTTCGACCTGTAATGCGATGGAAACTCTCCTCGTCCATCAGACGATCGCCAGGACGTTTCTTCCGCGCCTCATGGAAAAGCTACAGGCCGCGAAAGTGGAAGTGCGCGGGTGCCCCAGGACCTGCCAATTGCTGCCAACCGCCAAGCCGGCAGCCGACGATGATTTTGGAAAAGAGTTTTTAGAGCTGGTTCTGGCGGTTAAGGTCGTGAAGAACATGGACGAGGCGATGGAGCACATCGCCAAGTACGGGTCGCAGCACACCGAAGCCATCATCACAACCAGCTATCAGCGGGCCATGCGGTTCCTGCGCGAGGTCGATGCGGGGGCGGTGCTGGTGAATGCGTCCACACGACTCAATGACGGCTATCAGTTCGGGCTCGGTGCCGAGATCGGTATCAGCACCTCCCGCATCCATGCCCGTGGTCCTATGGGGTTGGAAGAGCTCACCTGTTCGAAGTTCATCGTCCTGGGGAGCGGCCAGATCCGCGAGTAAATGGCTGGCGACCCTGTTCGTACCGCACTAGCGTCTCCCGACTCTCTCCGGTTTTCTGCCAATCAGACCTTGGCCCATCAATTCGACCAGTCCGGCGGAAAGGTTGTTCGCCAATCCACCGGACATCTGGTTTTCTATCGGCCCGATGGCCGGCGATTTCTCGCGACCGATCCTGAAGGCCATCCCTTGCATGAATGTGAGTGGGGCCTGGACCCTCGCGGAAGAACGGTACTGGTTCGTGCGCGCCTGCGGCTGGACTGGGGGCGGTGGGTCGGGGTGAAACCCGGCGGACTGGTCAATGAAACCCGCCTCAATCTGGCGACCAAGCCGGGCTGGCAGCGCCTGAAAGCGGAAGATCTTCGGCACATGGCCGCGCAGGCAATGCGAGTGCCGATCGAAGAGGTCCGGTTTTTCTATGGCGACGAAGATCTGGTCATCGATGCGCATGGACAGGCGACGATCCGGCACAGAAAAGATGCGTTCTATGTGCTGGAAGACGGCACGTTCGAATCGGCGCGCTTCATGTCCTGCATGGGGGCGATGCATTGGGAGCAGATCGATTTTTTGCCCGTCGTCGAACTCTTCAAATCGCTCCTGCCGGGCACCGGGTCGGCGGCGTTTGAGCTGATTCGCGGACTCTACGACGACCAGAACGAGGGGCAACTCAATCCGCGTCCCTTGCGCTATCGCGGCATTCCGACCTATCCATCCGAGGCGGCCTTTCGTCTCTTCAGCAGTTTCTTCACGCCGCAGGCTGACGCCGGTGGAGATCCTGTCGCGCTGTTCATGGACCCTTCCCGCTCTCATCGAGTCACGTGGCTGCCGGCGCCGGCGCCTCCGCTACGCTATTTCGATGAGACCCATCGTCTGTGTGTGACGGTGCAGGGGAAGGCGTTGCTGAAGGTGACTTGCGCCGACGATCCAGCGGGTTTGTCGTACGTGAATCCCAGGGGGCGGCGGATCGCGGCCTGGGATCGATCGGCTGTCATCGTTGACGGCCATCTGCAGCTGAGTGACCGTGACGGTAAGAAGGATGTGCCGCTCTCACAGGAATTGGCAAGGGTGACATCATCTCCGGTCGTTCCCCCGCCGAGTCCGGTCGACTGGCGCTCGGTTTTTGTGCCGGCGGTGCCTGCCGTCCAACCAGCAGAGGTGTTTGGGGCGGTACTGCTGTATCCGCAGGACGAGACCCTGGTCGGAGAATTGGCGGCCCAACCATTTGTTGCGGACTATCTGCAGGATCTCGCCGAGCAGGATCGCGAGATCGGGCAGATTCTCATGAGAGCAGAGCGTATTCTGATTGATAATGGGGATGCGGTGATCTCGACTTGTGTGCCCTTCGATCGCCCTCGCGAGGTCATCGCGCACATCTCGCATCCGCCCTTTGCCTACAAGCAGGCGCAGCAGCTGTGGACCGTGTGCGCTGAATTACAGCGATGGGAATGGCTGCAGCGAACCAGATTCGTGCTATCTCCCGTAACATCCCAAGCCGAATCGTATGACCTTGTCTATGCCTGGTTGCCCTATGCTGAGTTCGAGCTGGGAAATGCTCTTGCGACGCGGGCACGCACGCTCGCGCAGCGCGCCAAAACGGGCGGCAACGCGTTTATCGTAGGGCCGGAACGGATGGGCGATGAATTGAGCCGAGCCGGTTTCCAGCGCTGCTGGGAGGAGGTGGTTGAGCGGCTGCCCACGTTTGTGATGCATAAGACGATCCTGCCGAAAGCCAGATTGCGCAGCGGGCTGACGCTGTTTCATGTGCGCCGAGGCTAGCCCCTTGCGCCGATCCGTCTTCTTCGATTACTGTCAGACCTATGAGTGAGCCAACGACAGAGCCGGTTCCGGTTGAGGATGGCGGGGACAAGGTCGTCATCTATTGGGAGCGGGAGTATTCGACCGCTTTCGCGCCGGAGCGACTGAAGCTGGATTTCAATCCTCACCGCCCGATGCTGAACAACATGACGCTCAATGAGCAGCGCGCGCTCGCTGCCGGCGGATACAAGGTATTGCCGGACGACTGCGGGCCGGTTCGTACCGTCGGCAGCTACGGCTGGCTGATCCGGTGTCCGGCGGATATCAAGCTGCGGAGGACGGCCGAGGGGGTCAAGTGGCAATCACCCCCCATCGAACCGGAAGAGCGGCTGCTGGGATACAAATCGTTTTCCGGAACCTATGTCGATCTGATTCTGAACAGCGGCTATCCCAAGCTCTGCTGCGGTATTCGCTTCTACTATCCCAAGCATGTCGGGCTGATGATGAAGGACATTCCCAACCACTTCTATCATTACCCTGAGCGCACCTATGCCATCTGGGAAGGCATTAAGACCCAAGAATACAAGCGAACGCCGAATCAGTACGAATGGCTGCCGGACTATGAGGCCTTCACGGCCAATTTTCTGCTCCAACTCCACAAGCCTACCTCTATCAAGCGCGGCGATCCGATCGGATTAGTGTTACCCGTCATGCTGCCGAAACAGTTTTCTCTCGAAGAGATCAAGCGCCCCTGAGTCTCTATTCTCTGTTCCCCTCAAGAGTTTTCCCCTTTAACCGATACTGGTAGTGGTTTGACACGCCAGGAGGGGAGCGCTCATGCGAAAAGTCTTATTCGTGGATGACATGCCGGAAGTCTTACGCATGCTGAAGCGCACGCTCGATCCGATCAAGGGCGAGTGGGACATGCGCTTTGTGGAAAGTGCGCCGGACGCGTTGGCCGCCCTGGAACAGGATGCCTTCGATGTGCTGGCGACCGACATGATCATGCCGGGGATGGACGGGTTCCAACTGTTGAAGGAAGCCAAGACCCGGTATCCGCAGATGGTGCGCATCGCCTTTTCCGGACAGCAGGGGCAGAGCCTGGGCCTGCGTTCGACCGATCTGGCGCATCAGTTTCTTGAAAAGCCCATCGACGCGCAACTCTTGCGGTCGATCATGACTCGCGCCTGCGGGCTGCGGGCATTGTTGTCAGACGACAACGTACGCAAGATCGTCACGAACCTCAAGAGCCTCCCCAGCCTTCCGGTGCTCTACAAAGAATTGATGGATGAAATCCATTCCGGCGATGCCTCACTCAAGAAGATCGCCAAAATCATCTCCAAAGACATGGCGATGGTGACGAAGATTCTCCAACTGGTGAACTCTGCTTTCTTTGGGCTGCGTACGACCGTGTCGAATCCCGAGCAGGCGGTAGCCTTGCTTGGAAGTGACACGATCCGGTCCCTCGTGCTGTCTATGCAGGCCTTTTCCCAGTTCGATGCCAAAGCATTGCCGGGCTTTTCACTCGATGCGTTGTGGCAACACGGACTGAAAACCAGCGGCTATGCCAAGGCGATCGCAAAGGAGGAGCACGTCCCGCAGGCCATGATCGATGATGCTTTCACGGCGGGACTGCTGCACGACATCGGCATGCTGGTGTTGGCGAGTAACATGCCTGACGGGTACAAACAGGTGTTGGGACTTCAGAAGGACAAGGGCCTGCTCGACTGGCAGGCGGAGCAGGAGGTCTTCGGCGTCACCCATGCCGAAGTCGGGGCCTATCTGTTGGGACTGTGGGGAGTCGGTGAAGCGATCGTCGAAGCAGTCGCCTATCACCATCGGCCATCCGCCTGCGACGAACTGGCATTCAGTCCGCTCACCGCGGTGCATGTGGCCAACGTGCTGGCTGAGAGCGAACAGCCTGCGGGAGAGGGAGCCACATCTCTTCCAATCGATGAAGTCTATCTGACCAAGCTGGGTAAATTGGATCAGCTTGCAGCGTGGAAAAAAGCCTGTCAGCCGGACGAAGAGTAAGATAGCCTTTCTTAGTTGCCCCGTTGAACCCAAACCTATATCGATTAAGTCAGCTTAGTCCTGCATTCCTTTAACAGAACTGGTCAAGGCTTGGTGCCAATAAATACGAACCCGTCCGTCCTGGTACTATTGAGTCCTGCACTGTACAACTTCTTTGTCCCGACATCGAAAAACGCGACTCCAGTCACAGTATTTGTTCCGTTCGAGCACGCGCCACCTGCGAACGTGATTGATACGTCGTACGCATTGCCGCTAGTCCGAGGGGCAAATGAGCCTGTGAAGGTACACCCGCTTAGGCTACTGCCGCTGATTGACCCCGAGGCCGATAAGGTTACGGTCACAGACTCGACCCCGCCAGTGGTAGCAGTTGAACCTGAATAGGTTCCGGTGAGAAGGGCAGGGTTTGGAGGAATGTCGTAATCGGTATTGTAGGTAGTGGTGAAGGTGCTTTGTCCTCCGTTATTCGCAATGACAATGGTGCCGTTTAGAGATTGCTTCATTACGTAGCCACCATTGATGGAGGCGTTGAGTATCCCAAGCCCCTCCAAATTGAAATCCTTCGTGTTTGACGATGTGATTGAGCCATTTTGCGAGCTGCCGTTTCCTTGAACCACTCCGGCAACGACTAAGGGGTTGCCCCTCAGGGTATACAGGAACCAATACGTCCCATCGTTTAAAACAAGTCCAGCTACTGAGCGACCACTGTTAGTCGTGCCATTCCATAATCCCTCCGCCGATGTCGCTGATGCTGTTACAGGCGGCGCTGGATTATCACTCCCACCATCGCTGCAGGCCGAAAGGGAAGCAGCCAAGAAGAAGATGCTAAACAGGCTGACGGTTTTCTTTTGCATGATGTCTCCCGATGAATAGATGTGGGCCATGCTAAGCTAGGTAGCCTAATGTCAGCTATAACCATTTAGTAGGAAGAAGGATATTGCAAGTAATGTAGCGGGGGCTCCGGAAATTCGGACAGCGTAGTAGGTGGTAGCCTAGCTTCATCCATCCCGCCGAGAGGTGGTCGATGAAAGGGGCCCATGCCTTTCACCACCTGTTGCGCTGGGATCTTGAATGCACAAAGCCACATCTCTTTACCACCCTCGAAAGAGGAATACTCATACAACTCCGCAACGGCCATAAATAAAACAATGGAAGTAGCGTCTGATGATCATTGTGATCCACAGAGTGAGTAGCCTGCGATAGGCTCACCCATCATCCAGCGTATGCGTGTGATGCTCGCGGGCATTTTCACCTTTCAATAGGGAGACGATTCATGAAGAAGGCTTATAGGATAACAAGGGCGGCTCTCGCTCTAGCGCTCGGCATCACGGTGGGTACCTCTGCGATGACGGTCCCCATGCTCTCTGCCCAAGTTGTACCGCCGCCCGTGCTGCCTCCCCCCCCGCTTAATCAGGTCGTTGCCCCTGACATCAATAAATTAGGCGTACTCGACTGTTCGGGGCCTGGAATGACGGCATTGTGCGGCACGCAATATGCTGGGTTTCCCATTACGAAGGCGGGGAAAAAACAAGACTTGGTTGCGCTGGGCAAAGCCTTATTTGGGGAGATGCAGGTCGGCAGCGACGGTATCCAGTCCTGTGCTTCGTGCCACTATCATGCAGGAGCAGACCATCGAACAAAGAATCAGGTAAGTCCCGGCCTCAACCGAGTGAGCGGCACCCAAGCTCAGATTAAAGCGGCCCTGACTCCCTCACAGCTTGCGTCCAATGGTGATACGGGGTTCTCGCTTGGTGGTCCGAACAAACAGCTGACGTCAGCTCAATTCCCGCATCCTGCCCTGCCGGCCTCGGCCCAGGCGCCTAACTTCGGGAATAATGATGTGGTCAGCTCCCAAGGCGTCTTGCTTGGAAACTTTTCCGGTGAGAGCGGCAATCGGATCGACGTCGGCATTCCGGCTGCTACCGATCCGGCCGGGTTCAATGAGGGGGGCCATACCGTGCGCCGGGTTGAACCGCGCAACGCGCCGACAACGATCTCGAGCATCTATAACACCCGTCAGTTTTGGGACGGCCGGGCCAACATCTTTTTCAACGGCGTCAACCCCTTTGGTATGCTGGATCCTGCTGCTGCCGTGCAGACGTCTTTAGACGGAATCAACCTCAGCGCACAACAACTCATGGTTCCGTTTAGCTCGCTGGCATCTCAAGCCGTAGGTCCTCCTGGCAGCGACTTCGAAATGTCGCTCGCCAGCCGTCCGTTTCGCAGTATCGGACGGAAACTGCTCGCAGCGACCACTACGCCGCTCGCTCGACAGCAGGTGGCGACGACCGACAGTGCACTGGGCCCCTATGCAGCGGCTGGTCCTGGCTTTGGTCTTAATAAATCCTATGCGGCATTCATCCAGGAGATCTTTCAGGATAAATTTTGGAACGGTCCATCGGTAGACGGATATTCGCTGATGGAAACAAATTTCGCATTGTTTTTTGGCTTGGCGGTGCAAGCGTATGAAGCCACGCTGATTCCTGATAACACGCCGCTTGATACGTTGCTGACCGCCTTGAATCAAACGGTCTTGCCGAACCCGCTTTCGCCCAACCAAGTGGAGCGTGGGTTAGCCGTTTTTCTGAATGCACCGGCTAACTGTGTGGTCTGTCATGCGGGGGCAGAAACGACCGGAGCGACCATCAGCACTCAGATCGGATTCGGCCGCCCACTCGCGCCAGGGGTGGTTGTTCCTGAAGCCGCTGCCTTGACGGAGCGGATGCTGATGGGTGACGGGAATCCGGCAGTCTATGATGCGGGGTTCTACAATGTCGGCGCACGCCCCACCGGCGATGACCTCAGCCTCTTTGGACGGTTAGGGGAAGTCCCCTTCTCTTTCGGAATGCTCCAGCAGGAAATCCTGCGAGCCAATCCTGCAGTTGCGCAAGTCAATCAACTTCTCCTGTCCGGCACCCTCCGTCTGCCTGGCTCACCCTCCAATCTGGCACCGGTGCCCTTTGTGATCACCAATGGCTGTGCACCTCGCGCAGCGAACGGCCAGGCCCTAGGCCTCGTTGTTGGAAACGGCTGCCAGCCTATTAGCACAAAGGATCATATTGGTATTCGCGGGGCATTTAAATCATCCTCCCTCCGCAATACGAAGTTCACTGGGCCCTACTTCCACAATGGAGGGATGAAGAGCCTGACTGAAGTCCTGAACTTCTATAACCGCGGAGGGGATTTCAATATGGCGTTTAACCCGCAAAACTGCCCTCCGCAGCGTGGACGGCAGAACAAAGCTAATTGCGTTACAGGCCAAGTCGACTTCGATCCCGGCATTCTGGCTCTCGGCCTTACGCCGACACAGCTCGCTGACTTGCAACACTTGATTGAGGTGGGCATGACGGATGATCGAGTTGCCAAAGAAAAAGCTCCGTTTGATCATCCGCAGATATGTATCCCGGCTGGACATGACGTTTTGGGGAATACGCTCCTTGTGGATATTCCAGCAGTGGGGGCGGAAGGAAACGCGGCAGATCTCCAGACATTTGAGCAAGCGCTCACTGGTGATACGACCCATACGCATCGTCTCGACGTTGTATGTGCCATGGTGCCCGCCCCAAACCTTCCGTAGCCGACACGCAGGCAACGTCAGGTCCGCAGGTTTTTCCTGCGGACCTGACTAAAGGCCCCTTCAGAAGGTTCTCTGCTATGAGAAGGCTGCATCAGATTCAATAGAATCGCGCCATGTACCGTTCCCGCGCCAGGTCTAATAGCAGAGATATGTCAGGTCGCAGACGGATGGGCTTCGTAATTCCGCTACGCACGAATCTACCGTGGATTCGACAGTCGGATTGGAATTACCGAGCTTGACAGTCTGGACGCGCCCCAGTAAGATCCAGCTGCCTTTAATGCTCATCCAGAGAGGTGAGTAAGGAGCTTCTATGACAGCGATCTCCGGCTACGGCCGGTCCCCACAATCGAACCTTCTTGCTGACAAATGCGGCGAGAGGGTTTTTTTATGTCCACAATTCAGGAATGGCGGGATCTGTAATGAATCGTGAGCAAGAGCGGTTGATTATGGATGCCGGCGATATTGCCCGGGCGTTGACCCGTGTGGCGCATGAGATTCTGGAGCGGAACAAAGGCGTGAAGGATCTAGCGCTGGTCGGGATTCGCACCGGCGGGGTGCATCTGGCCCATCGGCTGGCGAAGCGCATTCAGGAGATCGAGCAGGCGCCTGTGCCGATCGGGGATCTCGACATCACGCTCTATCGGGACGACTTGTCGTTGCGCAAGGAGCAGCCGGTGTTGCGCACGACGTCGGTGCCGTTCGATATTTCCGACAAGATCGTTGTGCTGGTGGATGACGTGTTGTTTACAGGGCGCACGATTCGCGCTGCGATGGATGGCTTGATGGATCTGGGGCGCCCGGCGGAAATTCAACTGGCGGTCCTCGTCGATCGCGGACATCGTCAGCTGCCGATCAAGGCCAATTACATCGGGAAGAATCTCCCGACCTCGCGTGAAGAGCAAGTGCAGGTTTTGTTAGAGGAAGCGGGCGAAGATGATCGGGTGGTGATCCTGAAGGCCTGATGCGGAGGATGCCATGAGTCTCAAACATAAAAATCTGCTCAGTCTGGCACCCTTGTCAGTGGAAGATATCCAGCTCATTCTTGAGACGGCCGATTCGTTTAAGGAAGTAAGCGGTCGTGAAATCAAGAAAGTGCCGGCGCTGCGCGGGCGGACGGTTGTGAATCTCTTCTTCGAGCCGAGCACGAGAACGCGCACGTCATTCGAGCTGGCGGCCAAGAGACTGAGCGCGGATGTCATCAATTTTTCTCCTTCGTCGAGCAGCGTCGTCAAAGGGGAAACCTTGCTCGATACGGCGCGCAACATTGAGGCCATGCAGGCGGATATCATCGTGCTGCGCCATTCCTCAGCCGGGGCGGCCGAAACGCTGGCTCGCGGGGTGAAGTCCTCGGTGATCAATGCCGGAGACGGCTGGCACGAACATCCGACCCAGGCGCTGCTCGACCTCTATACGATTCGTGAGCGGGGAATGGCGTTCAAGGGATTGCGTGTGGCGATTGTCGGGGATGTGGCGCACAGCCGGGTGGCCCGCTCCAACATATTGGCTCTGACTAAGCTGGGCGCTGAAGTCCGTGTGGTGGGGCCGCCGACTATGATTCCTTTGGGTATTGAAAAGCTGGGCGTGCGTGTCTTCCACCATCTCGACGAGGGTCTGCGGGACGTGCAGGTCATCATGATGTTGCGGCTGCAACTTGAGCGGCAGGGACGGGCGTTGTTCCCGACCATCCGCGAGTATGCGCGTCTGTACGGTCTGACGGCGGAGCGCGTGAAGCTGGCGGATTCGAAGGCGATCGTGATGCATCCCGGTCCGATCAATCGCGGGGTCGAGATCGCGCCGGAAGTGGCGGATAGTCTGTCGTCGGTCATTTTGGATCAAGTCGCGAACGGCGTCGCCGTTCGCATGGGAGTTTTATACCTTATGTCGGGAGCAAGCTAAATCGTGGCGATATTGATTAAGGGCGGACAGGTGATTGATCCGGGGCGTGTCAACGGTGTGGCGGATATCTTGATCGATCAAGGCAAGATCGCGGCGGTGGGGGCGAATCTGAAGGCGCCTGCAGGCGCGACGATCATTGATGCCACGGGCCAGCTCGTGTTGCCTGGTTTCGTCGATCTGCACGTGCATTTCCGCGAGCCGGGGTTTGAGTACAAGGAAACAATTCAGAGCGGCAGCGCCGCGGCGGTGGCCGGAGGATTTACGACTGTCTGTGCCATGCCGAATACGAAGCCGGTGAACGATAATCAAGCGGTGACGGAATTCATGATAGATCGGGCGCGCACGGCGGGGTTGGCCAATGTCTTGCCCATCGGGGCCATCACAAAAGGTTCAGAAGGCAAGGAGTTGGCGGAAATCGGCGATCTGCACAGGTCAGGCTGCGTGGCCATTTCCGATGACGGTAAGCCGGTCATGAACAGTCTCGTGATGCGGCGGGCGATGGAATATGCGGTGGCCTTTGACATTCCGGTGGTGGACCACTGCGAGGATTTGCATCTTGCCGAGGGCGGCTGCATGAATGAAGGGTTGATTTCCACCGAGTTGGGCTTGCCCGGCATTCCTGCCGCGGCGGAAGATGTGATGGTCGCACGCAATCTCTCGCTGTCGGAACTCACCGGCGCGCGCTTGCATCTGGCCCATATCAGTACCGCAGGGTCGGTGCGGATGGTGCGCGAAGCGAAAGCCCGCGGGATCAAGGTGACGGCAGAGGCCTGTCCTCACCACTTCACACTCACGGAGGATGTGGTGCGGGGCTACAACACGCTCGCAAAAATGAATCCTCCGTTGCGGACCGGCGAGGATGTACAGGCGATCAAAGAGGGGTTGCGGGACGGGACGATCGATGTCATTGCCACAGACCATGCGCCCCATGCAACGCAGGAGAAACAGCAGGACTTTACCGAGGCCCCATTCGGCATCGTCGGATTGGAAACGGCGCTTTCGTTGACGCTGGCGTTGGTGGATGAAGGCGTGCTGACGCTGGAGCAGGCAGTTGATAAACTGGCGACTGCGCCGGCCGTGGCGTTCGGGCTCAAGAAGGGGACGCTGGCCGTCGGGGCCGATGCGGATGTGGCGATTGTTGATCCCAACGAACAGTGGCAGGTCGATCCCGGCAAGTTTAAGTCGAAGAGCCGGAACACGCCGTTTGCCGGATGGAAGGTGAAGGGGCGGGTCAGAACGACGATTGTCGGCGGGCGGGTGGTGTTTGAAGCGACTCCAGCGGAGCGGTAGTCTATGATGGAGTCCCGGGCGTGCTTGTGGATGTCTCGCATCGGTCTGACGCTCGAATGGGTGGCCTTGGGAGTCTGGGTCGGCGGGTTAGTGATTCTGGTGGCCGCCGTGATTCCGGCGGTGTTTAACACGTTCGGCGGGCAGGATTCCGGGGGATTTTTTCTGACGAGAGCATTTGAAGGATTCAATCGAGCGGTGATGGTGGTGATGGTGGTGATGATAGCCGGGATGGTCTGGCGTCGATGGGTTCAGCATCCTGTGATGGCTCCCACATCTCTCGAAATGGCGCTGCTCGGCGTGATGGTGATGATAGCCGGGATCATCATCGGAGTCTTGCATCCTCAGGCCGCCACGCTGCAAGCCGAGGCGTTTGCGATCAAAGATGAAGCGGCAAGGAAGGCGGCGTTTGAAGCTTTCTTCAAGCTCCATATGCCGGTGCGCGCGCTCTATATGGTGAATCTCTGTTTGGGCATCGTATTGATGGGCGTTCGGGTCAATCACACATTGCACACATTGCGACTGAGTAAGGGGCAGGCATGAAGAAGGCGTTGTTAGCACTGGCTGACGGCACGGTGTTCGAGGGGCGCGCTCTCGGCCACGAAGGGGAAGCCACCGGTGAAGTGGTGTTCAATACGGCCATGACCGGGTACCAAGAGGTGCTGACCGATCCGTCCTATAAAGGACAGATCATCACGATGACTTGTCCGCATATCGGAAACTATGGGGTGACGCCGGAGGATATCGAGTCGCGGAAAGTCTGGGCCGAAGGATTTGTGGTGATGGAGGCCAGCCGGCTGGCGAGTAACTGGCGAGGGAAAGAGTGTATTCAGGATTATCTGGCCAAGGCCAAGATCGTCGCGATCGAGGGGCTGGATACGCGTGCGCTGACCCGCCATCTCAGGGAGAAGGGCTCGCAGCAGGCGGTGATTACGCATGTGGATGCCGATCGAGAGTCTGCCGTCAAGAAGGCCAAGCAGGCGCCGAGCATTCTTGGCCGCGATCTTGTGGCCGAGGTGACGTCGAAACGTTCCTATGAATGGGAAACCGGTTCAGGGGAATGGATGCCGGATGTGGTGCCGGTGCGGGGGCGATCCGAGCGACGAAAGCCCTGGCGGGTGGTGGCTTATGATTTCGGCGTGAAGGAAAATATTCTGCGCCGTCTCGTCGACGTGGGGTGTCACGTGACGGTGGTGCCGGCGTCGACATCGGCTGCCGAGGTGCAGGCCTTAAAGCCGGACGGGGTGTTTCTATCGAACGGTCCGGGCGATCCGGAGGGCGTGCCCTATGCGATGGAAGCGGTGCGCGCTTTGATCGGTCGCTACCCGATCTTTGGTATTTGCCTCGGCCATCAAATCATCGGATTGGCCTTGGGCCTCAAGACCTACAAACTGAAATTCGGGCATCATGGGTCGAACCATCCGGTCATCGATATCCGGACGCGCAAGGTCGAGATCACCTCGCAGAATCACAATTTCGCCGTGCAGAGCCCGACCCCGATCACCGGCGTGCCGGAGCGTCCGGTGACGATCGAGACCAAGCTCGGCAAGGTGTCGATTACCCACCTGAGCCTGAACGATCAGTCGATTGAAGGGATGGTCTGCCTGGACCAGCCGGTCTTTTCGGTGCAGTATCATCCGGAGGCCTCACCCGGTCCGCATGACTCGGCGTACCTGTTTGAGGAGTTTGTGCAGCTTATGGAGAAACATCATGGATAGATTCAGTCAATCCGTTGCCGGTGTGTTCGTCGTGGTCTTGAGTGTGTTGCACACGGGCTGCGTCAATATTCAGATCCCGCCGCCGCCCGCTCAGCTGGAGGAGCGGCAGGTGAGTGGAACAGGCAAGGATAAGATTTTGCTCGTGGATGTGTCCGGGATGATCAGTTCGGAAGAAAAGGCGAGTTTCTATACCCATCCCAGCATGATCGCGACGATCAAGGAAGAACTGACGCGGGCCTCGCGTGATGAGTCGGTCAAGGCGCTGGTGTTGCGGATCAATACGCCTGGCGGCACGGTCACGGCATCGGATATCATTCATCATGAACTCAAGCTCTTCAAGGCGTCCCGCAAGATTCCGGTCATTGCCTCGATCATGGATGTGGGAGCCTCGGGCGGCTATTACATCGCCTCCGCCGCGGACCGGATCATGGCCCATCCTTCGACGGTGACGGGGAGTATCGGCGTCATCATGCTCACGGTGAATACGCACGGGCTGTTGGAGAAAGTGGGGGTAGAGGCCACCGCGATCACCTCCGGCCCCCGGAAGGATATGGGGTCGCCGTTTCGCGCCATGACTCCGGAAGAACGGGGCATTTTCCAAGGGTTGATCGATTCGTTCTATCAGCGGTTCCTAACCGTTGTGCAGGAGGGCAGGCCGAATCTCCAGATGGAGCAGATCAAGAAGCTGGCCGATGGCCGGATCTATACCGGCGATCAGGCGAAAGCGGCGGGACTGGTTGATGAGATCGGCTATCTGGAAGAAGCCATTGAAGCGGCCAAGAAGAAAGCGGGACTGACCGAGGCGAAGGTGGTGACCTATCACCGCCCGGGCGACTATTCGAACAATGTGTACACCAAGCTCATGGCGCCCGGTCCGCTGGCGGCGCTGGGCAACCTCGACGTGATGTCGTTTGTCAGGGGCGGCACGCCGCAGTTCATGTATTTGTGGATGCCGTAGGCAGGCTGAATCGTTCCAGGCCGGTGTGATTGAGTGACGTGATGGCACAACAGGTTGATCATAACGTGGACCAATTTCTCGCAACACCGGTCGGGCGGCGTGCCGTGTTGGCGCTTGGGGCGCGAGGAGTGGCCGGAATTTATGCGGCACTTGGGGCCTGCACGGCTCTGGGGCTGTTGTCGTCGTTGTCCGCCTGTTATCGCGCTCCGGGAACCGCCCGCGATCAGCTCATTTTCTTTTCGGAAGAAAAGGAAATGGAGTTCGGCCTCGGCGCGTACCGGGAGGTCTTGCGGCAGGCGACGCTGAGCGACAATGTCGAGATCAATGAATTGGTTCAGCGGGTGGGCCAGCGGATTGCCAAGGCGGCCAATAAGCCGGAGTACCAGTGGGAGTTTGCCGTCATCGAAGATGACAAGATGGTGAACGCCTTTTGTTTGCCCGGCGGCAAAGTGGCGGTGTTTACCGGCATTCTCAAGGTGACCAAGAGTGAGGTGGGATTGGCAACGGTGATGGGACATGAGGTGGCTCATGCGCTGCAGCGCCACGGAGTCGAGCGGATGAGCCGCAGCATCATCGATCAAATCGCCCAATTGGGTGCGATCGGGGCGGCAGCGGCCGGGCATGCAGGCGGCGGCGCCATGCAGGGGCTGCTCGGCGCCTATGGCGTGAACGTCTCGCTGCCCTTCAACCGCAAGCAGGAGTCGGAAGCAGACTATATCGGTCTGCGCCTGATGGCGGAGGCGGGATTCGACCCGCGTGAAGCGGTGCCGTTCTGGGAGCGCATGAGCGGCTGTCCCCGGCAGATGATCGGGAAGGTGTGCTTCCGGTCGCAGCAGGCGGTTCCGGAGTTTCTCTCGACCCATCCCTCGGACCTCACCCGTATCAATCAAATCGAGGCCTGGTTGCCGGACGCGATGCAGCATTATCATGGGCCCAATGCCCCGGCGGCCCCGCCTCCGGTACCCTATCGGCCGTTGATCGGTCCCATGCCGCAAATGAGCTAGTTTCCAACTATCGAGGACGCATGCCGAAACGCACTGATAGCGAGTCGATGTTGTTCGGTGGCTCCGGCCCGATCGTGATCGGTCCTATGCCACCACTGAGTTAGGTTCACACTGTAGGGGACGCATGCCGAAACGCACTGACATCAAGTCGATTCTGTTAATTGGATCCGGTCCGATCGTGATCGGCCAGGCCTGCGAGTTTGACTACTCCGGCACGCAAGCCTGCAAAGCGCTGCGGGAAGAGGGCTTCAAGGTCATCCTCATCAACAGCAATCCGGCGACGATTATGACCGATCCCGAACTCGCCGACCGCACGTATGTCGAGCCGATCACGCTCGAGGTCGTCGAGAAAGTCATTGAACGTGAACGTCCCGATGCGCTCCTGCCGACCATGGGCGGACAAACGGCGTTGAATGCGACGATGGGGTTGGTGAAGCGCGGGGTGTTGGAGAAGTACGGCGTCAAGTTGATCGGGGCTTCGGCGGAAGCCATTCACAAAGCCGAAGATCGTGAGGCGTTCAAACAGGCGATGCAGCGGATCGGTTTGAACGTGCCGGAGAGCGGGACGGCGCACAATCGCGATGAGGCGGCCAGAATTCTGGAGAAAGTCGGATTTCCCGCCATCATCCGGCCCTCGTTTACGATGGGCGGGACCGGCGGCAACATTGCCTACAATCGGGAGGAATTCGAGAAACTCATCGACTGGGCCTTGGCTATGAGCCCGACCAGTCAGGTCTTAATCGAACGCTCATTGATCGGGTGGAAAGAGTACGAGCTGGAGGTCATGCGCGATCTCAAGGACAACGTGGTCATTGTCTGTCCGATCGAGAATCTGGACCCGATGGGCGTGCATACCGGCGACAGCATCACCGTGGCGCCGGCCATGACCCTGACCGACAAGGAATATCAACGCATGCGCGATGCGGCGTTGCGGATCATTCGCGAGATCGGCGTCGACACCGGTGGCTCGAACATTCAATTCGGTCTGAATCCCGACAACGGGGAAATGATCATCATCGAGATGAACCCGCGCGTGTCGCGAAGCTCGGCGCTGGCTTCGAAGGCCACCGGTTTCCCGATTGCGAAGATCGCAGCCAAGCTCGCGATCGGTTATACACTGGATGAGATCACCAACGATATTACTGGTGTGACCAAAGCGTCCTTCGAACCTACCATCGATTACGTCGTGGTCAAGATTCCTCGCTTTGCCTTTCAGAAATTCAAAGGGGCTGATCCGACGTTGACGACGCAGATGAAGTCGGTAGGCGAAGTGATGGCCATCGGCCGGACGTTCAAGGAGTCGTTGCAGAAAGCGATCCGCTCGCTGGAGCTGGATTTGAACGGACTGGCCTCGCGGGTCGGTATTGATCGGGGGATTCCTGCCGAGTTCAATCGCGCCGAGGCGGTCGAGAAGATCCGGCGCACGCTGAAAACTCCATTGCCTGAGCGGCTCTGGTATTTGGCCGACGGGATCAGGCTCGGCTTCACGAATGACGAATTGTTCGCCATTACCAAGATCGATCCCTGGTTTTTGGAGCAGGTTCGTGAGCTGATCCAGTTTGAACAGTTGTTGATAAGCAAGGCCGACAAAGCCTCTACGGCTCTTTCCAGCGATCTCTTGTGGGAGGCGAAGGAGTTAGGGTTCTCCGATGACCGGATCGGTCAATTGCTCGGCGTCGAGGGAGCCGTCGTTCGGAAGGCGCGCATGGGGTCCGGCAAGTCCGCCAAGCCGGCCAGGGCCGTCACGTATAAGCGGGTGGATACCTGTGCCGCGGAGTTTGAAGCGAATACACCCTACCTCTATTCGACCTATGGCAGCGAGTGCGAATCACGCCCCTCCGATCGCACGAAAGTCGTGATTCTTGGCGGCGGCCCTAACCGGATCGGGCAGGGGATCGAGTTCGACTACTGCTGCGTGCATGCGGCGATGGCGTTGCGCGAAGAGGGCGTCGAAACGATCATGGTGAATTGCAATCCCGAAACGGTGAGTACCGACTATGACACGTCGGACCGGCTCTACTTTGAGCCGCTCACCGAGGAAGATGTGTTGAACATCATCCATCGGGAACAGCCGCTCGGAGTGGTGCTTCAATTCGGCGGGCAGACCCCGTTGAAATTGGCGTTGCCGCTCTCCAAGGCCGGAGTGAAAATTCTCGGGACGAGCCCGGAGGCCATCGATCGGGCGGAGGATCGGGAACGGTTCCGCGATCTGCTGGATAAGCTGGGATTGCGCCAGGCCGAAAGCGGCATGGCTCGTTCCGTCGATGAAGCGGTGCGGATTGCCGGGAAGATCACCTATCCCGTGATGGTGCGTCCCTCTTATGTGTTGGGTGGGCGGTCGATGCAGATTGTGTATGATGAAACTGATTTGCTGGAGTACATGCGTTCGGCCGTGAAGGCATCGCCCAAACATCCGGTGTTGATCGACAAGTATCTCTCGGACGCGATCGAGATCGATGCCGATGCCATTTCGGACGGGAAGACCGTGGTCGTGGCCGGTATTATGGAGCACATCGAGGAAGCCGGAGTGCACTCGGGTGATTCAGCCTGCTCACTCCCGCCGTATACGCTGAATAAGGTGCTTGTCGGTGAAATCGAGCGGCAGATGAAAGCGTTGGCGATCGAGCTGGGCGTTGTGGGACTGATGAATGCACAGTTCGCGGTAAAAGATGAGACGGTGTATGTGCTTGAGGTGAATCCCAGGGGGTCGCGCACCGTGCCGTTCGTGAGTAAAGCCATCGGCGCTCCGTTGGCCAAACTGGCGATGAAGGTGATGTTGGGGAAGTCGCTCCAAGACCTCGGGTTTACCACGGCGCCGCAGCCTGCTCATTTGTCGGTGAAGGAGGCGGTGTTCCCGTTCAATAAGTTTCCGGGAGTCGATGTGCTGTTGGGGCCGGAAATGAAATCGACGGGAGAAGTCATGGGCATCGACAGCGATTTCGGCTGGGCGTTTGCAAAGTCCCAGGCCGGAGCCGGAGCCACCCTGCCGCAATCAGGCACTGCCTTTATCAGCGTGAAA
>CXWL01027348.1_pt1 | contig 26563 bp, 28 predicted proteins | sample 590931 | NCBI WGS metagenome assembly CXWL01 (sample SAMEA3498368, study PRJEB10139) | groundwater metagenome | biome: water well; material: biofilm material | place: Germany | collected 2015-04-27 | reverse complement strand
GCAGAGAGGCGCGCGGGGTCCATATCGGGTGCGGCGGGCAGCCATTTGACCACAATCAGCGTCAACAGGATCGACAGTAGCAGCGGGATAAATCCCCATAGAACCAACCGATTGGCCGCCGATTGGCCATGGAGTTCAGCGACCCCGCTCGACAAAGCAACCAGCGTCAGGAACGGGAAAATCCCCGCCTCAACCGCCAGCCACGGCCCAAGCGCTACAACTTTGTTGCCCAGCACCCCAGCTAGAACAACCATCCCGCCATAAAGGATTGCAAACAGGAATAACGAACGGGTGATCGGCGCGCGCGCGACCGTGGCAGGGCTGTGTTGATCCATCATCACAATCCACTAGCGGCTTTTGTGCGCGGGGAAAAGAAGGGAATAAAGCGCCCTATTGGGCGTTTGGGTTCGAGGGGGGTCGGGCATTGCTCGGGCTTTGCACTTGTGCAGCGCTCGGCCCTCCGCCACGACCCCGGATCAGGCCTCATCAAACCTTGCGAAACAGGGCAGTCGTTTCAACTATGCCCGCTCGATTTGAAGACAGTTGGCCGTTCCGCCACATTTTCATTTTCCCTGATAGTACCCATGGCCGAAAATAACTGGTTCATGGTGTGAATGCCGTGCAACGATATTCTCACCAATGTTCGGCGGGCATCAAATTTGTCAGGACTGCGGTAAACAAAGCCGTCTTGTTCCAATCGCGCCAGATGCCGCAGCACCGACGTTGGCGCTATGCCGGACGCCAAACCTATACTGGACGTACAATTTGCCTCGCCCAATTGTTCTGCAACATAAAGCTCAAGGATGATTTCCCACGCCGCGTCGGAAAAATAGCCCGTAGGGAATAAATTATCCCGGATACGCCGAGATTGGATAATTTGCTCCGCCATTACGAGCGGGTTGTGAAGCGATGGGCGACCGATGCTTCGCTCTATCATTGTGAGCCGCTCGTCAAAGCGGAAAAATTGGTGATCCCGATTCATAAGGCACCTCCCACAAAGCCGTCAGGTCAAGCGAGGAACCATATGTCCCATGCGCAGACCAGTCCGGTGCACCCTTATTGACACGAAAATGATTGACGCGCAACCGGTTACGATTACCTAGGTAATTGAAATTATAATATATTATGTTTTGTTTACCTTCTTGCTAACGATGCGCATGTCGATACAACTATGTCCATAATGGATGAACAGCTGACATCGCCTTTCGCCGACACATTGCCTGCTTTGGACAGGTTCAGCCCACGCCAGATCGAATGCCTGATCCTTGTGCACGAAGGGCTTACGTCAAAGGAAATAGCCCTCCGGCTTGGTGTTTCGCCCTCGACGGTCGATAATCATCTCAGTGTGGCGATGGCGCTGCTCGATACGGATAACCGCAGGACAGCGGCCAAAGCAATGGCGGCTATACAGGCGGCGCACCCCTATGGACCGCAACATTTTGTTCCGGGCGGAATTGGTGAGAATGGCGGGGTGACAAGCAAAGCGAAGGGCCGCAAAGGCATAAACACATTATTCCACTTGCCCCCGATTGGCGCGCAAGAAAATGTCTTGTCGAGGCAGGCGCGTGCGTTCCATATTGTTCAAATTGCAGCTCTCATAATTACATCCATTTTGGCGATAACATTAACCATTGCGGGCCTAGTTCACCTTTTCAGCCGATGAATTAGCGCCTCATTATCGGGTCGAGCAAATTGTGCTCGACCAGTCAAAATGATGAGGTGCTGTCATGTACAAGATCGAAAACGGCGTTGGAAATGTTGTTGCGGCGGATTTGCAGGCTTCGGCCGCAGCGATGGAAAATGCAGTTTATGCCAATGCCCGCCTGTGCGCGAGCTTGGTCGAAGGCGCGACGCAGAGCAAATTGCCGCTTGGCGCAACACAGACCATATTGGAAACGCTGGCGCACAGCATGTCCAAATTGGTCAGCAGCCGCGCCGAATTGCTCGAAACCGTGCGCGGACTCATCGCGCTTCAACAACAAAGCACATTGCGCGAAACATCATTCGGTTGCCCCAATGGCTGGCCACCGTTGACCGCCAGTGCTGAACAAGACCGCGAACTAAATATCGTCAAATAACCATTGTCGGTCGCGGCCATCGTGCGGTAACAAACGGCGATGGTCGAGGCTGCGCTTTTCTGGATGCTCATGTTTTCCGCATGCGGCACCGCGATTGTGCTAGGTGAACGCAATGAGGCCATTTTTGCCGCCGTACTTGTGTTGGCGTCGGCCGCAACCTCAGCATTCACAACCCTGTTTGGATGGGCTGGCTCCCAACCCTATATCCTCATGGTCGATGTAGTGCTGCTGCTTTGCACTCTGTTACTTGCCTTCCGGTCCACCAGCTACTGGCCAATCTGGTTTGCCGCATTCCAGCTTATCGGCGTGTCGTCGGGATTTGCAGCTGTAATGTTCCCGACACAGGCTCCCAGAATCTATATCATGTTGGCGGGGTTTTGGTCCGTTCCGGCACTCACCATCATGACAATCGGTGTTGTCCGCGATCATTGGGCCCGCAAGCGCGGAGCCTATAGGCACGACATCGCATGACACAAGATTCATGCTCTTTGCGCCCGCGCAATCCCCCGCTATGACCTGTCACCAATGGGCGGTGCAAAACCGCAAAAGGGAATGGGACAGGCATGATTGATTTCCAGAAATTGCTGATCGGGCTTGGCGGTATCGTCATCATATTGGCGGTGGCGCTATTGCTCTCCTCCAACCGCAAGTGGATCCGCCTGCGCGTTGTCGGTGCGGCCTTCGCGTTGCAAGCTAGCATCGCCGCGCTGGTTCTGGTGACCCCTTGGGGAAAGGCCGCACTGGATTTTCTGTCGCAAGGTGTTTCCAACCTGCTTGGCTATTCACTCGCGGGCACTGAGTTCCTGTTCGGTCCCACTGCCACCAACCCCTTGGCCAACACATTTGCCATCGCCGCTTTGCCGGTTATCATCTTTTTCGCGTCGCTCATTTCGGTGCTCTATTACCTTGGCATCATGCAGTTCATCATCAAATGGGTCGGCGGCGCGATCAAATTGGTCACCGGAATCACCCGCGTCGAAAGTCTGGGCGCGGCGGCAAACATCTTTGTCGGACAGAGCGAAAGCCCGCTGGTCATTCGTCCCTATCTCGCTGGCCTCACCCCCGCGCAATTGTTCATGATGATGACTGTCGGCATGGCAGGCGTCGCTGGAACCATCCTCGCCGCCTATGCCTCGATGGGTATCGACATCAAATATCTGCTCGCCGCCAGCTTCATGTCGGCACCCGGCGGTATTTTGATGGCCAAAATCATGATGCCCGACGATCCCAAAGACATCGGCATCGAGCCCGTCGATCTGGCCGCCGCCAGCCATGGCGAGGAGGCCCCTGCCAATATCATCATGGCGGCGGCGCAGGGGGCACAAACCGGGGTCAAGCTTGCTGTTGCGGTCGGTGCGATGGTGCTGGCCTTTGTCGCGTTGATCGCGCTCGCCAACGGCATATTAAGCGGCATCGGCAGCTGGTTCGGCTATGGCGACCTCAGCTTTCAGGCGCTGCTCGGCACAGTCTTTCAACCAGTGATGTATATGCTCAATGTGCCCTGGGCAGAGGCCGATACCGCTGGCGGCTTGTTCGGGACCAAGCTGGTCCTGAACGAATTTGTCGCCTTTATCGAACTCGGGCGTGTGCAAGGGACATTGTCACAGGCAACCGTTGCGGTCGTCACCTTTGCGCTATGCGGTTTTGCCAATTTCAGCTCGATCGCCATTCAGATGGCGGTGACGGGTAACCTTGCCCCCAACCAGCGCCCGATGATTGCACGGCTGGGGATCAAGGCGCTGATCGCAGGGTCGCTGTCCAACCTGATGTCCGCCGCGCTCGCGGGGTTGATGTTGAGTATTTAGGAGGCTGGTGTCGCGGCTGGCGTTGCCAAAAACGTCCGCAGTTCTGCCTGAAAGCGTGTCGGCGCATCTTGCATGATGAAATGTGCGCTATCGGGGATAAATGTCACCGCCGCTTGTGGCGCGCGGGCATAGGCACCGCGATAAAAGGCTTCCGATGTCGGCTGGTCAATCGGTGCGCCTTCGCGCCATGCCCACAGCACCGTCATCGGCCCCGTAAAGCGCGGCAAACCCGGCCCCATATCGGTGGTGATAAGGTCATACATCGACTGGCCCGACGTAGCAGGATCACTCGCCAGTGACGCAGCGGCAATCGCCGGACGTTCGGCGGCCGTATTGACCATAGTAGCGACGAATTGCTCGATCTGCGCACGGCGGGCATCGCCGCTTGCGCCAGCGATTCCGGCGCGCATGGCCTCGGCAATCGGCGCTACGGACTCAGGGGTGGCGGTTGGTCCGCCGAACAGCGCGCCCATGAACGGGAACATATCGACAACCATCAATTTTCCCACCGATTCCGGATGGTGCGTTGCAACAGTCATTGCAATGGTCCCGCCCATCGAATGACCGACCAGCGTCGGGTGGTCGAGGTGATTTTCGGCGATATAGCGGACGATCTCGCGCGCAACGGGATGGACAACCTCTCCCGTCGCATTGGCTTCGGCCGGAACGCCGGCAAAGCCTTTGACCTGCACCAGATGATAGCGATAGCCAGGCACAGCGGCGACCGTGCTACGCCAAACATCGGATGATGAACCAAGCCCGGGGATCAGGATGACGTCCGGCCCCTCACCCACCACTTCGACACTGATGCGCGGGCTGACATAGGGCGCGCCGAGCGTCGCCGATGTCATTGCATGATCGTGATGCTCCATATGCTGCGCCAAAGCGGGGCTAGCGAGGGCGACAAACGGCAAAGCGAGGAGAGCAAGAAGGCGCATGGGAGAGTCCTTTCGGGGGAATGGTTGCTGCGTGCTAGTGCAGCACAACAGTTGGCGCAAGTGGCCTACCGCGTCGGGACGGGTTCCGCCCCCGACCAATCATAAAAGCCCCGCCCCGTTTTTCGCCCTAACCAACCTGCCTCGACATATTTGACGAGCAGCGGCGCGGGGCGGAACTTGGGATCGCCAGTGCCGCTGTGCAGCACGCGGATAATTTCGAGGCAGGTATCCAGCCCGATAAAGTCGGCGAGCGTCAATGGCCCCATCGGGTGGTTGAGGCCAAGGCGGCAGGCGGTGTCGATGTCCTGCATCGTGGCCACGCCTTCGCCAAGCGCGAACACTGCCTCGTTAATCATCGGCATCAGCACGCGGTTGACGATAAAACCTGGCGCATCATTGGCGTGGACAATCTCCTTGCCCAGCGATCGCCCGAATGCCTCGACGCTGGCTAATGTCGCGTCGCTGGTCGCCAGCCCTCGGATGATTTCGACAAGACCCATCACCGGCACAGGGTTGAAGAAATGGACGCCGATGAAACGCGCCGCATCGGGCGCAGCCTGTGATAATCGCGTAATCGGAATCGAGCTGGTGTTGGTGGCGAGGATGGCTGTGGCGGAGAGATGCGGGCCGAGTTGGCCGAATATCTGGCGCTTGATGTCTTCGCGCTCGGTCGCCGCTTCGATGACGAGGTCGCAAGACGCAAAGGCGGCCATGTCCGCCACAGCTTCAATGCGCGCCAACACAATATTGGCATCATCTTGTGTCAGCTTGCCCTTGTCCACTTGGCGCTGAAGCTGCCCGATGATCGCCGCTTTGCCCGCCTCGGCGCGATCAAGAGAAATGTCTGATAAAACAATATGATAGCCAGATTGCGCCGCCACTTGCGCGATGCCCGCGCCCATTTGCCCCGCACCAATGACACCAATGATATTCATATTAAGCTCCAAGCCCCCGCGATGCGCCCGGCACCCATAGCACATCGCCCGCGCCGCCTGTATTAGCCGCCCGCGCCGCGACGAACAACCAGTCCGACAGGCGGTTGAGATAGGCGAGCGCCGCCGGGTTGAGCGCGCGTTCGTTGGCTGCGGCCACCGCGCTGCGTTCCGCGCGCCGCGTGACGGAGCGGGCGACATGCAGCCGGCCTGCGCTCTCGTTGCCGCCGGGCAGGATGAAGCTGGCCAGCGGGCTCAAGCCCTCGTTCATCGCGTCAATCTCACGCTCCAACCGTGCGACTTGCGCCGGGGTGATGCGCAGCGCCATCTCGCCCGGCGCGAACGGGTCGCCCACCGCGCCCGCAGGCGTCGCAAGGTCGGCGCCTAGGTCGAACAGATCGTTTTGGATGACGCCAAGCCGTTGCGCCATCGCCGCATCGGCGGCAATTACGGCAACGCCGATAACCGAGTTCGCCTCGTCCACATCGCCGATGGCGGCGAACAGCGCGTCGTCCTTGGGCAGGCGCGATCCATCGACAAGGCCGCTGGTGCCAGCGTCGCCGGTGCGGGTGTATATTTTATTGAGTTTGACCATCGCGCGTCGTGAACCCTAGCGAGCCGAGGCGACAAACCCCAGCACAATCAGCAGCAGGATGGTAATCGCCTGCCATTTGACCCGCGCGAACATCATCCTGTTCTGCATCAGGTGCATCTCGCTCGGGCCATCACCCTCCTGCCCGCTCCCCCCATTCCCACCTTCGCGCACAGCATCGCTGGAGCGGGCAAAATAGACGAGGCCACGGATCAGGCTGAACAGCACAAATCCGGCCGACACGACAATGAGGAGAATGACAAGCCAGTTCATCCGCCAAACATAGTCGCAACACAGGTCAGTGCCAAGCGGCAATCGCTCGCTACATCCTGTGTCACTATAACCGATCCACACACTCTATAATGATGCGCCTGTCACAAAGCCCCTTGACGAAGGCGGCACATATGGGGTGTAAAGACAGTGTCACATGCTGGAGGCATAGGCCGTATGTGATGAACGATCCGGGCCGTAACGCGCATGTTCCATCCTGACCTCCACCGCCACCCTGACCAATGTCATGCGCTGGTGCTCAACGCCGATTATACGCCGCTGAGCTATTATCCGCTGTCGCTTTGGCCGTGGCAGACCGCGATAAAGGCGGTGTTCCTCGACCGCGTTGACATAGTCGAGCATTATGAACGCGAGATTCATTCGCCGAACCGGACGATGAAAATCCCCAGCGTCATCGCGCTTCGGCAATATGTGAAGCCGTCGGAATATCCCGCCTTCACGCGGTTCAACCTGTTCCTGCGCGACCGGTTTCAGTGTCAATATTGCGGATCGCAAAAGGATTTGACCTTCGACCATGTCAATCCGCGCCGCCTTGGCGGGCGGACCAGCTGGGAAAATGTCAGCACCGCGTGCAGCCCGTGCAACCTTAAAAAAGGGGGCCGCACACCGCAGCAAGCGCATATGCGCTTGTTCGAAACGCCATACCGCCCGACCAATTGGCAGTTACAGGGGCATGGCCGCCGTTTCCCGCCCAATTATCTGCACGAAAGCTGGATGGACTGGCTGTATTGGGATGTCGAATTGCTGGCGTGAGGGTTAGCGTGATTCAGGTTGCGCGGGCGGCCAATGTCTGGCGGTGTGCACCAGAGCCAGCACCCACACCCTATTGTCAACGACCTCATACACAAGGCGATAACTTTTATGTGGTGTTAGCTCGCGGGTTCCCGCAATTTCACCGCCATGGCCAAGCATGGGAAAGTCAGCGAGTTTGGCCACGGCATCACTGAACAACTGGTCCATCCGCGATGCCGCATTCGGGTTGTCAGTTGCAATATAGTTCCAGATGTCGGCACGGTCCTGTTGGGCTTCTGCTGTCCAAAAAACCTTCACGCCCCCAAAGCTTTCACGCCTTATCCGCTATTCGGGCACGGCGCGCAGCAAACCCGGCTTCGACCACTTCATTAGAATGGCCTTCCCCATTTTGAACAGAGGCGCGTGCAATATCCACCTTGCGTTGCAAGAACGTCGTATATTCGCGCCTTTCGCGTTGCTGCTGGACATAGTCACGCATCAGATCGCGCACTATCTGTGACGCGGGCCGATGCGAGGCTTCGGCCTCTGCAATGAAATCAGCCCGAAGGTCGGATTCGAGTTTCATTGTGAACACTGCCGCTTTCGACATCAAAGCCTCCCTCTGATACTAACGAAGTATATACGATGTCATTACCGATGGCAACAGCCTTTGAGAGGGATGGGTTGCAGATGTTGGCGTGAGGGTTGGGTGGGGTTGCTCGAAGGACTGTCATTGCGAGCGAGCGCAAGCGAGCGCGGCAATCCAGAGGCGGTGCAGGAAACTGGATTGCCACGTCGCCTGCGGCTCCTCGCAATGACTGGGGTGACGGGCAAGTGCACAGAGCGTTGTTTACACCATCTCCGCCACATCAATCGCGTCGGCCAGCGTCAGCCGGTCGAGCACCGCCGCCGTTTCGTCGCGCACCAGCAACATCAGGTTGCGCAATCGGCATTCGGATTCGGGCAGGCAGTTTTTGCATTTGACCTTGGCAAAGCGGCTGGCGCAGGGGACGAGCGCGATGCTGCCACGCGTCAGGCGAACAATGTCGCCGTAGCGCACATCGACGGGCGGCACGCCCAGCCAATAACCGCCATCACGGCCGCGCTGTGACGCGACCACGCCCGCACGCGCCATTTCCGACAGGATAACGGTCAGGAACTTGGCCGGGATATTTTGCGCCTCGACAATTTCGGTCAGCGGCACCGGACCCTCGCCATAGCGATCCGCCAGATGTTGCAGAGCGCGGATGGTGTAACGGGTTTTTTGCGACAGCATATTCTATCTATGCACTTGAGAAATGGCAGGGGCAACCACTTGAGCACAACCGCCTACAATCTCTTCGAAAAGCCTGTGACGTCGCTATCGTCCTGCCCCAGCGTTGGCGATGCGACAGGGTCGCTAAGTTTCGCGCCCGAAAAGCGGATCGGCGTCCGCACCCCCTTGAAATGTGCGCCGTCAGCGCGCGGCGCATCGACCACCATGCCGCGCGCGAGTATTTGCGGGTCGGCCAGCGCCTGATCGACGCTGTTGATCGGCCCGGCGGGCACCCCCGCCCGCGCCAGCGCGGCCAGTAAATCATCGCGCGTCCACAGCTTCGTCGCCGCGCTGATCGCAGCGGTTAATTCATCGCGCCTGGCGAGGCGACCGGCATTGCTGGAAAGCCGTGGGTCGTCGCGCTGCGCCACTAGCCCCAGCACGTCGCAGGCGCTGCGATACTGGCTGTCATTGCCCGTCGCCAGAATGAACCAGCCATCGCTGACCGGAAACACCGCATAGGGCGCTATGTTCGGGTGGGCATTGCCCATCCGTGTGGGGGTCGCACCGAACAGCGCGTTCATCGACTGGTTGGCGAGCACCCCGGTCATCACATCGAGCAGCGCCATGTCGATATGCTGCCCCAATCCGGTGCGTTCCCGCATCAACAGCGCCGCCTGTATCGCCACCACCGCATAGGTGCCGGTGAAGACATCGGCAAAGGCAACGCCGATTTTTTGCGGCTCACCCAAAGGGTCGCCGGTCAGGTCCATGATCCCGCTCATCCCCTGTGCGATGAAGTCATAGCCCGCGCGCGGCGCATAGGGGCCGTCCTGGCCAAATCCGGTAATCGAACAATAGATCAGGCGCGGATTTGACGCGCACAGCGACGCATAATCAAGGCCATATTTGGCGAGGCCACCGACTTTGAAATTCTCGATCACCACATCGGCCTCTGTTGCCAATGCCTTGACCCGCGCAACATCCGCTGGCTTGGTAAAATCGGCGATGATTGATTTTTTGCCACGATTACAGGCGTGATAATAGGCCGCGTCGCGCGACCCATCGCCGTTATCGGCAAAGGGCGGACCCCATGTGCGCGTATCGTCGCCGGCAGGGCTTTCGACCTTGATAACCTCAGCGCCCAGATCGCTGAGCAATTGCCCCGCCCATGGCCCCGCAAGAATGCGCGCCAGTTCGAGTATCTTGACGCCGTGCAGCGGGGTGTTAGCGCCCGTCACGGGGCGGGGCGATGGATAGCATAGACGACATGCGTCACCGGCATGCCCGCCATTTCGTGAATGCGCGTGTCATCGCGCAATACCCCACCGATTTTCTCCATCGCGCGGCGCGAGCGCAGATTGTCTTTGCCGACCATGAACAGGCAGGTGGGAAATGATTGGTGCGCATGAGCGATCATCAGCGATTTTACTTCGCCATTGGTCGCCCCGCCCCAATAGGCACGCGACAGGAATGTCCAGCCTATCTCGACCTCGCCCTCGCCCGCCCAGCGTGTGCTGTATCGGCTGGCCCCGATGACCCGGCCGCTCGCCTTGTCAATCATGGTCAGGCCGCCGCCGCTTTCCAGCGCATCGTCGAAATAGCGGCGAAAAACGCTCTCCTCCCAGCGGTCGTGTGCAGGGTGGAGCGCCCAGATCAAAGGATCGGACGCTATAGCGAACATCTCTGTCCAATCGCCCCGGGCTGTCGGGCGTAGGATGACGGTTTCGCCAACCAATATGGGTTGAAAATCCATCTCGCCCATGCTCAAAACGCCGCGATGCCGGTGATGGCGCGCCCCAATATCAGCGCATGGACATCCGCTGCGCCTTCATAGGTGTTGACCGTTTCCAGATTCACCATGTGGCGCATCACTTGATAGTCTTCGCTGATGCCATTGCCGCCGTGCATATCGCGCGCGGCGCGGGCGATATCGAGCGCTTTACCAACATTATTGCGTTTGACGATGGAGATCATGTCGGGGTGGAACCGCCCCTCGTCCATCAACCGCCCGACCCGCAAAGACGCCTGTAGCCCAAGCGCGATGTCGGTCATCATATCCGCCAGCTTTTTCTGATAGAGCTGGTTCGCCGCCAATGGCTTGCCGAACTGGTGGCGGTCGAGGCCATATTGCCGCGCTGCACTCAGGCAAAACTCCGCTGCGCCCAGCGCGCCCCAGCTAATGCCGTACCGCGCGCGGTTGAGGCAGCCGAACGGCCCTTTCAGCCCCTGCACATCGGGGAGCAGCGCGTCTTCGCCCACTTCGACATCATCCATCATGATCATCCCCGTGGTCGAGGCACGCAGCGACAGCTTGCCCTGTATCTTGGGCGCAGACAGTCCCTTCATCCCCTTGTCGAGGATGAAGCCTCTTATGCCGCCGCCATGCGCCTGTGACTTGGCCCAGATGACAAACACGTCGGCAAAGGGGGCATTGGAAATCCACGTCTTGGCGCCCGACAGGACATAGCCGCCATCGACTTTGCGCGCGGTCGTGCGTATGCCGGCGGGGTCCGATCCCGCATCGGGTTCGGTCAAGCCAAAACAGCCGATCAACGTGCCCGCAGCAAGGCCGGGGAGATATTTGCGCCGTTGCTCCTCCGAGCCATAGGCATGGATCGGATAGATGACGAGGCTCGACTGCACCGACGCCATCGAGCGATAGCCCGAATCGACGCGCTCAATCTCTCGTGCAATCAGGCCATAAGCGACATAGGATGCGCCCGCGCCGCCATAGGTTTCGGGCAAGGTCGCGCCGAGCAAGCCAGCTTGGCCCATCAGGCCGAACAGTTCGGGCGCGTCGCGTTCTTCGCGGAAGGCCGCAATCACGCGCGGCGCAAGCTCAGCCTGCGCAAAGCCGTGCGCGGCGTCGCGGATCATCCGCTCTTCTTCGGTCAATTGGTCGTCGATCACAAATGGATCGGCCCAGTCAAAACTTGCCGTTATATGGCCCGTGGCCGCCATGGTTTGGCTCTCCGAAATTGCCGTGCTGCGTAACTTGGTGCAAGCACAATTTAAGTGGCGCGGCTGGCGGTTGCCAGCGCTTGGGCTTAGCGTCTAAAGTCCCTTGCAATGCAGTGCAACCATAGCTTATCCGGCCCGTTCGTGCTTCTCGACGACGCACGGCGGTACGGCGCGGCGGATGCGCGGCTGTTCACCGGCCCGATCGAGATCGCCGCAGCCACCGCTTTAAGCGACGTGCCCCACCTGATCGAACGATTGGACGAATGGACCGAAGCAGGGGATTTTGCCGCCGGGTTCCTGACCTACGAAGCGGGACAAGCGTTTGAACCGCGCCTGTCTGCGCGGCCCAGCCCCGGCCCCGCTGGCTGGCCCTATGGCTGGTTCGGACGCTTTGCCAGATGCCAGCGGATCGCAGCGGCGACGCTGGCGGAGGTGCTTCCTGACCCGCGCGGCGCGATGGTGGGCGCTCCTGTGCCCGACATCAGCATCGGCGATTATGAACGCGCGATCACAAAGATTTTGGATCACATTGCGGCGGGCGATATTTATCAGGCCAATTTGACGTTCAACGCGACGGTGCAAGTCCACGGCCACCCCCTCAGCCTTTATGCGCGGCTGCGTGACCGCGCGCGCGCGGGCTATGGCGGCATCGTCTTTACCGGGACGCATTGGCTATTATCCTTTTCACCCGAGCTGTTTTTTGCAGTGCAGGGCGGCCGCATCATCGCCCGCCCGATGAAGGGAACGGCGGTGCGCCATGCCGATAGCGCGGCGGATGCAGATGCCGCGCGCAATTTGGCCAGCGACCCCAAACAGCGTGCCGAGAATCTGATGATCGTCGATCTGCTCCGCAACGATGTATCGCGCATCGCCCTGCCCGGTAGCGTTCAGGTGCCCGAATTATTCCGCGTCGAAACCTATCCAACCATCCACCAAATGGTATCCGACGTCACCGCGATCCTGCCCGAAGCGACCAAGCCGTCCACGCTGCTATCCACGCTGTTCCCATGTGGGTCGATAACCGGCGCGCCGAAAATCCGCGCGATGCAGATCATCGCCGAAACCGAAAGCGGCCCGCGCGGGGTCTATACCGGATCAATCGGCTTTTTCGCACCCGCCAATGCACTGGGGCTAGAGGCGGCATTCAATGTCGCCATCCGAACACTGATGTTGCGCGAAAGCGATGCTTGCGCCACGCTGGGATTAGGGTCTGGGATCGTCGCCGATTCCACGGCCCATGACGAATGGCAGGAATGTCTGGCGAAGGGGGAGTTTGTGCGCGTGGCTGGGGTTGATTTCGACCTGTTGGAAACGATGCGGTTTGACCCGCATGATGGCGTATTGCTGCTTGATCGCCATCTGGAGCGGATGGGGGATAGCGCCCGCGCGCTCGGGTTTATTTTTGATCGGCACACCGCGCGCAACATGTTGCAGCACGCAACGTTCCGCACCGATGATGCAGCACGGGTGCGGCTGCGGCTGTCGCCGCGCGGCAATATGGCGGTTGAGGTCACGCCGATGCCGCCTGCGCCCGATGAACCTGTTGCAGTGGCGCTTGCCCCATTGCCCGTCCGCAGCGACGATGTGCGCTTACGCCACAAGACCAGCAACCGCGCCTTTTATGACGATGCGCGTGCCGCATCTGGCGCGTTCGAGGTGGTGTTCCTCGACCCCGACGGACATCTGACAGAGGGCAGTTTCACCAACCTGTTTGTTCCGCGCGACGGCGTGCTGCTCACCCCGCCACTCACCCTCGGCCTGCTCCCCGGCGTGCTGCGCGCGGAGTTGATCGCCAATGGAAAGGCGCGCGAGGCCATGCTGACCATAGCCGATCTGACAAGCCCATTTTTCATCGGCAATGCCCTGCGCGGGCTAATCCGCGCCACTATAAGTTAGCGCGGGCTTCATCCGCGCAATAAAAGCGTGATTTCATAGACCCTAATGGTTGCCCTGCCAGCGGAGCCAAGCTAATGGCGCGGCGTCCGGCCATTCTCTCCATATGTTTGCTGGTCATCCAAAGGATTGCCATGAACCGCCTTTCCGCCGCCGTGAACCGTATTCAGCCATCGGCCACGCTCGCCATGACCCAGCGGGTTGGCGAGCTGAAACGTGCAGGCGTCGATATTATCGGCCTCAGCGCAGGGGAACCCGATTTCGATACGCCTGACTTTGTCAAGGAAGCGGCGATTGCGGCGATCCGCGCCGGCAAGACCAAATATACCGATGTCGGCGGCACCCCCGAATTGCGCAGCGCGGTGGCAGCCAAGTTCAAACGCGAAAATGCCCTCGATTATACGATCGACCAAGTGATTGTCGGCGTCGGCGGCAAACATGTGCTGTTCAACGCGCTGTGCGCCACGGTTGATGCGCCGGGCGAGGTTATCATCCCAGCGCCCTATTGGGTCAGCTATCCCGACATCGTCGCCTATGCGGGCGGAACCCCCGTGTTCATCGCGGCGGGCGCAGCGCAGCATTACAAGGTGTCCCCCGCACAGCTTGATGAGGCGATCACACCGCGCACCCGCTGGCTGATCCTCAATTCGCCGTCGAACCCCACCGGCGCGGCCTATAGCGCCGCCGAACTTGCCGGCTTGGGCGAAGTGCTGCGCCGTCACCCGCACGTCATGATCCTGACCGACGATATGTATGAACATGTCTGGTATGCCGACACACCTTTTGCGACCATCGCGCAGGTGTGCCCCGATCTGTATGAGCGGGTATTGACGGTCAATGGCTGTTCCAAAGCCTATGCGATGACCGGATGGCGGATTGGCTATGCTGGCGGGCCGACTTGGCTGATCAAGGCGATGGCCAAATTGCAATCGCAATCGACTTCGAACCCCTGTTCGATTGCACAAGCCGCTGCGACCGCCGCATTAAACGGCCCGCAGGATTTCCTTGATGAGCGCAACGCCGCGTTCCGCACGCGCCGTGATGTCGTCGTCGCCATGCTGAACGATGCGCCGGGGCTGCATTGCCCGACACCAGAGGGTGCCTTCTACGTCTATCCCGGCGCCAGCGAATGCATCGGCAAAAAAACGCCCGATGGTATCATCATCGACAGCGACAGCGCGCTCATCGACTATTTCATCACATCGGCACGGGTTGCGGCGGTGCCGGGGCATGCCTTTGGCCTCTCGCCCGCCTTTCGCATCAGCTACGCGACATCAACTGAACTGTTGAAAGAGGCATGTCGTCGTATCCAGATGGCCTGTGCCGATTTGCGGGGCTGAAAAACGCACCGCATTCACCATTTAGTCAGATGTAACCGCCAAAGGCTTTTGGGCGAACCAATGGGTGAAGCGTGAAACATCAACAGATGTGCGCGCCATCACTGACAGCGGTGCATCCAATGACTAGATCGACCAAGTATCAAAACCCAGACCCAATAAAAACAAGGCCTCCCCTCGATGAAATTGCTCCGCCTGCTCCGCAACGAAACCGCAAAGATGATGCTGATGGGCTTTGCCGTCGGCGCGATTGGCCTGACGCTGGCACAGCCCGGCAACGCGCGACCCGACGCGGCGCAGATAGTTTCACAAGCGCGTTGATAGGTTCGGCCCGAACAACCTCCTTGATATGCGCAGGCCTGATCGCCGCTTGCTCCCCCATCGCTAGCACCGCTTCTGCCGAAGAGGCTGTGCGCATCCCCAGCGCGGCGCTCGACCCTGCCGACACTCGCACCAGTGCCACCGCCATCCTTGCGGGCGGCTGTTTCTGGGGCGTTGAAGGGGTGTTCAGCCATGTGGCGGGCGTCACCCGGGTTACGTCGGGCTATCATGGCGGCACGGCGTCTCAGGCGCATTACGACACGATTTCGGGCGGCGACACGGGCCATGCGGAGGCGGTGCGCATCACCTATGACCCGCGCGTGGTCAGCTATGGCACCTTATTGCGCATCTTTTTTTCTGTCGTCACCGACCCGACGACGCTGAACGCCCAAGGGCCCGATGTTGGTAGCCAGTATCGCAGCGCGATTATCCCCGCCAATGCCGACCAACGCCGCGTTGCCGCCGCCTATGTCGCGCAATTGGGGCGCGGGGCTTATTGGAGCGCACCGATTGTGACGCGCATCGAAGCGCCGTTGACCTTCTATCCCGCCGAAACCTATCATCAGGATTTCATGGCAAGCCACCCGACCCACGGCTACATCCGCCGCTGGGACGCGCCAAAGCTCGCCAATTTCAGGGCGATGTATCCGACGCTCTATCGGGCGACGGCGGCACCATAGGGCCGCGCCATCGTGCGTGCATTGCTGCCTTTCCTACAGCCATTCGGCCATGGTAAGATGCGCTCTGTTTCGCGGCTCTGGCTCTTTGAATATGTTAATCGGCACCATCAATACCTCCCGGTCACGAGCGCCGCTTGGTGGTTTGCCGGGGGCAAGCCACTCGGCAAGCTGGGGACCGCTCGCTTGCGAGGGGTGGAGGGGTCTCTATGTCCCCAGCGCCCTAACCCCTCCGTCACGCGCTTCGCGCGCGCCACCTCCCCGTCACGGGGAGGTATTTCCTTCTTTCTTTTCCTTCGTGTCTTCGCGTGAAATGACTCCTTCGTCATTGCGAGGGCCGCAAACCCCGTTCTTGGTGTCAACTTTGTCAACTTTGGCCGGGCTTTGGCCACGCCACCCCGTGCCAAAACACAACGCTTTCGCAACCCAATCATGCTAGGGCGAACAGGATGACCGAGACCGCCATACCAGAAACGCCCACAACCAGCGACCTAGGCGGTCAGGTGCGCAACGCCGTTTTCTGGCGCACGGGCACGCAAATTGTCTCACAGGCGATCAGCTGGACCGCGACATTGATCGTCATCCGCATCCTGAACCCGGCAGATTATGGCCTGTTCGCGATGGCACAGGTGATGATGACCTTTCTCGACTTCCTCAACGGCTACGGCTTTGCCAGCGCGCTGATCCACAGCAAAGAGGTGAGCAAACAGGCGATCCGCCAGGCGTTGGGCCTCGCCATGTTGCTCAACGGCGGCATTGCCGCGCTGCAATTTGCGATGGCACCCGCCGTCGCGGCCTATTATGGCAAGCCCGAAGTGGAGGGCCTGCTCCACTTTCTTGCGTTCATCTATCTGGCGACGCCGTTCATCATTGTCTCCGAAGTCATGTTGTCGCGCGGCCTTGATTTCAAAAAACAGGCGATTGTCAATTTGAGCGCGGCAATGGTCGGCGCAACCGTCTCGCTCAGCTGCGCGCTGCTCGGTTTTGGCGTGTGGACATTGGTTTACGCACCGATGGCGCTATTTGCGACCCGCGCCATTGGCCTCACCATCGCTGCAAAGCTGTTCATCCTGCCCAGCTTTAATTTTCGCGGTAGCGGATCGACGCTCAAGTTCGGCCTCGCAATGATGGGCAGCCATATGTTTTGGGTGATGCAGTCGCAAAGCGACATCTTCATCGCCGGACGGCGGTTCGATGCACACGACGTCGGCCTCTATGCCGAGGCATTATTCCTGACCCAATTGGTGATGGCCAAGTTCGTGCCCGCGATCAACCAGGTTGCCTTTCCCGCTTATGCGCGGCTCCAAGACCAGCCCGATGCGTTGCGGTGGAGCTTTCTGTCCGCCGTGCGCCTCATCATGCTCGTCACCGCGCCAATTTTTATCGGCATCGCCGCCAGCGCCAGCCCGCTGGTCGAAACATTGTTCGGGGCCAAATGGCTGGACATGGCCCCGCTCATGCAATTGCTCGGCCTCGCCATGCCGCTGATGACGTTGCAGATCCTGTTCGCGCCGATGAACAATGGCATGGGGCGGCCCGACATTTCGATGCGGGCGTCGGCGATTGGGGCGCTGTGTTTCGCGTCGGCATTTTTGGTCGGGGCTGGCTTTGGCACGATGGGGCTGGCTCTCGCTTGGCTGGTTGCGGCACCGGCCCTGCTGATCGCGACCATCCTGCTTTCGGGGCGATTGACGGGGATCGGCATCGGCGATGTGTTTGGCGCGGCGGCACCTGCGCTGCTCTGTGCGCTGGCCATGGGCGCGGCGGTGGTGGGCGTTGACAGTCTGCTCCCCGCGCATTTGCGCTCGTGGGTCCATCTTGCGATGCTCGTCGCTGCTGGCGGCATCACCTATCTGGCGCTGGCGTGGCTGGTCCAACGCGAAACGCTCCACCGCCTCATCGCTCTGGTTCTTCGTAAATAGCTTTCATGCACCGCTGATATAATCGCGCATCGCCGCCGCTTCGGCTTCGATGGCTTCGATACGGTGTTTGACCAGATCGCCAATCGAGACAAATCCGACCAGCGTCTCGCCGTCTATCACCGGCAAATGACGAATGCGGCGGCGGGTCATCAGCGACAAAGCGGCCAGCGCGCTTGCGTCCGATTCGATGCCGATTACGGGGCTTGTCATCACCTCGCCAATCGTGCGGGTCAGCGCCGCCGCCCCTTCATTGGTGAGACCATGAATGACATCGCGCTCGGAAAAAATGCCGACCACCACGCCGTCTGCGATGACGGGCACCGCGCCGATCCGCAGTTCGGTCAGGCGTTTAACGACGTCGGCCACACTTTCGCCGATGGATGCGCTATGCACTGCGGCGCTGCTGCGTCCCGCCAATATCCGGGCAATCGTCATATCATTCTCCCTCATGCACTTACACGCGCGCGACTCATCCTAAGGCAAACTATCATGAGTTGAGCAATGGGCAAAATTGCCAAAGCCTGCGGCACAGTCTCTTGCGGTGATAGCTACGCTGGTCCAAAGATTGCCCATGAACACACCGCCGACACTCGATGACCCGAATAGCGCTGCGCATGCATGGCGGCGCTATCGCCGATTGATGCGGTGGATGGCGCTGGTGGCATTCATCACGACCGCCATCGCCCTCACCATTTTGCGGCTGCGCAATCCCGATGCCAGCATCCATCTGTTCATCGCGGCTGCGGGCGGCATCTTTCTTTCCGTCACGCTTGGAACCGGATTGATGGGGTTGGTGTTCCTTTCCGCCGGAACGGGGCACGACGCCGCCATCACCGAAAGGCTGGAAGAGGAGCGAGCGCGGCCATGAACGCCCCTCACATCAATGGCGGCGGTGCGGAGCGGCGCGACCCTGTGTTACGCGTTGTCCCGCAACCAGCAGATATCAATGCCAATGGCCATATCTTTGGTGGTTGGGTGTTATCGCAGATGGATATTGCGGGCGGCATCATTGCGCGGCGCGTGGCGCGCGGTGCCTGTGCCACGGTTGCGATAGAGGCGATGAACTTCCACGCACCCATCCTGCTGCGCGACCAGATTTCAGTCTATGCGGACATCGCGCGGCGCGGGCGGACATCGCTTGCCATCGCGATTGAGGTGATTGCAACGCGCGGTGATGACCAGATGCAAATCAAAGTGACCGAAGGCACCTTCACCTTTGTTGCGCTCGATGAAAATCATCGCCCTCGCGCACTGCCTATGGAATGACGGTCAGCCCAGAACAGCGTCGGGGTCTGATTTGTCGACAAACACGGTGGCTATACTGTCAAACAGCGACTGCATAGCTATCGGTTTGAATAATACGGCATCGGCCCCTGTCTCAAGGCATTTGTCCTCCAGCCCCGGCGATGCGTCGGCCGTTACCACGACAATCGGGATGTTTTTGAGGGTGTCGTCGCGACCGCGCAGCGCGCGCATAACGTCAAAGCCATCCATTTCCGGCATCCGCAAATCGAGCAGAAGCAAGTCAAACTCTTCGTTTTCCAAGCGCGCAATCCCCGACCTGCCACCATCGGCTTCGGACATCATCATGCCCGCAATCGCCAGCATGTCGCGGACGACACGGCGATTCATAGGGTCATCTTCGATGAACAATATGCGCATCATCACCCGCCCGAGGAAGCGATCTTTCCGACTTCAGCGTCAGCTTGCAAATACGGGCGCTCGCCGTTCTCGCCGAGCCCCTGCGCTGCACATGTTGACACTGGTGTCAGATCATCAATCCATTCTGCCAAAACGGCCGCCACATTATTACGCGTAAATTGAACGCACGTCACTATTTCATTGAACCATTGAGGAATATTGTCTGCTTCCGGTCGATCTCCCACCAACAGCACCCGGCCTTGCGGCGTCGTTGTCGCTTCGGCAAAGGCGATAAATTGCCCTGCCGCCTGACCATCCACCAACCAGTCAATGGTGTCACTCGCCGCAAATTGTGCGAAATCTTCGGCCTCGGAAATCACCAGAGCTGTCACCCCGGCCTGTTTGACCATCGCAGTCAGCATCGACACACGGACCGGATTGTTGGCAATTATCCCGATGGCCTTTTGCCCTGTTGTTCCGTCATGTGCACCCTTCAACCCTGTAACATTGTCCGCTACAAGCGTGTCGATGGGGTGCCATGGCAGGCTCACTGAGAAGGTGCTGCCTACGCCCTCGGCGCTTTCAAGTGATATTTGACCGCCCATCGCTTCGACGAGTTGGCGACAAATGGATAATCCAAGCCCGGTTCCACCGTAGTTGCGGGTGCGGCCATTATCGACCTGCTGGAACATCTCGAACACCGCATCCTGCCATTCGGGTGCAATGCCGATCCCGGTATCGGCAACCTCGATCACCATCTTTGCTTCATCGCCGGATGGCACTTCAAACAAGCGTATGGCTATGCTGCCCTCGTGCGTAAACTTCATCGCATTACCGACGAGGTTGAACAAGATTTGCGTCAGGCGATCAGCATCAAGCTGTTGCCACAGCATAGCGTCAGGCATGTCGATGGTCAGGACAACCCCGCGATCTTGCGCCTGCGATTCATACAATCGCGCCACACGGTCAATCAATTCCACCACGTCCGTCGGGCGCGGGTTGATGACAAAACCACCATGCTCGATCTTGGCAACATCAAGAATATCGTCAACGAGGGCACGCATCGCGGTGCCTGCATCCTGGACCAGCTCAATCTGCGTGCGCAGGTGCGGCGGCAGTTTCGCGTCAGCAAGCATAATCTGGGACATGCCAAGTATGCCATTAAGCGGTGTGCGTATTTCGTGGCTGGTCGAGGCAAGGAACTCTGTCTTGGCGGCGAGCGCGCTGACCAGCCTTTTGTTGACCACAGCCAGTTCGGCGGCATCGGCCTGTGCGCGGTTGCGGCTGCGAATTGTCACGCGCAAAGCCCAGGCCAGCAGCACCAGCACGATCAAAGAGGCGATCGAAATGCCGATGGAAATATTGCGCTGATAGGCGGCATCGCGCGCGGCCTGTTCCGCCCGCAAGCGGATGATCCGCGCTTCTTGTGACGAAAACTGGAATTGGGCGGACAGCAACGCCGCGCGGTTCGACGCATTCACCTGTGCCCGCTCGGCATCGAGGCGGCGCACCGCCTCCAGCTGAACCAGTGCATCGGCGGAACGGCCAAGTCGTTGATACACTTGGTAGGCGGTCGTGTGGATCGGGAAATAGGAATAATCGCTTGTAATCGGGTCAACGTCACCAAGCGCCCGATGGACCAATTGCTCCGCTTCCTCAACGCGGCCAGCGTTGAGCGCAATCAAAGCAAGAATCCGCAGCGCATCGCGCTGCTCCTGACCCTCCAACGCGTCAATAGAGCCGATTTGGCGGAGCGTATTTTGCGCCGCGCGATCATTACCCATTTTTTGCTCGGCATTGGCAATGTTGAATTGGGCAAGGCGCGCGTTGCTGGCGCTGCCAATACGATTAGCGATATCGCGCGCGCGCGCAAAACGCGGGATCGCATCGGCAAATCGCTCTGAATTTATTAGCGCAACGCCCATATTATTGTTGAGCGAAAAACGAAACAGGTCATCGCCTTGATAGGTTTGTTCGGCCAAGCCCATGAAGTGCATCGCCCGCTCGCCATCGCCGGCATCATTATAAATCATACCGAGCGCCAGCAGCGCCTGCGCCTGTCCGCGAACATCATGAGCGGCGATAAATCCTTGTTGCGCTTGCTGGAGAAGCGGCAGCGCAGCACCAAACTCACCGCGCCCCCGCGCAGCATAACTTCGAAGAAATGCAGCCCGCGCACGTAATAGCATTTGCCCGTGGCTACCAAGCGATAACGCTTCGGCGGTTCGCAAATAGCTTTCGGCGGCGGCGGCATCGCCAGTCTTGAATGCTGCTTGGGCCAATACCCATAATGCCGCCGCACGGTCGCTATCCGGTGCGGCATTGCCCAGTCGCGTCAGCCGTGCCAGTTCGTTCTCTGCCGCTTGCCCCGCCGCGCCGGGATTGCTGAACAGCGTTGTCGCCATACGGTCGGCAAAATCGCCCGATGCTACGGTTTGGGCGGATGCTGTGGTTTGGGCGGATGCGGGCGTAGCGAGAGTGATTATGCCAAAGATCGCCAGAGCGGCGGTCAGCAGGTGTCTATATTTAATCACCCCGTCATTGCGAGGAGCACAGCGACGAAGCAATCCAGACTCCACGCCTATTGCGATGGATTGCTTCGTCGCTGTGCTCCTCGCAATGACGGGGAAGTGTGAAGCAAAGGCACCCCAGTTTAACGGGTGCACCATCACGCCCGTTTCCAGATTTTATGGTTGGTCAGTGCGGTAATGTCGTGCGCAAAGGTGATTGAGGAGAGCGTGAACTTAGCCAGATGCTCCAAAAACCGTGCCTTTGGCATCGGCCGCCCGGTCAAAAACCCCTGCACATTGTCACAGCCCATAACCGTTAACAGCGCATGCGCCGCCTGTGTCTCAACACCTTCTGCCGTGACTTTCAACCCAAGCGCATGCGCCAAATCAATCGTCGAACGGACGATCAGCGGGTCACGGTGACTGGTGGCGAGCGAGAGGATGAAGCTTTTGTCGATTTTCAGCTCATCAGCGTCAATCTGTTTTAGATAGGTCAGCGACGACAGTCCCGCCCCATAATCGTCTATCGCAATGGCATATCCCACCGCGCGCAGCCGCGCGATATTGGCAAAGGCCAGTTGCGGATCGTCGATGACCGACCGTTCGGTCACCTCCAGCCCCAATTTCACTCCCGGCTGTGCGGCAACCGCGCACAGCGCCGCAACCGTCGATTCCTGTGTCAGCAACCCCGCCGATAAATTGACATAGATGCGCAAATCCAGACCCAGCCGGGTGAACTCCTGTTGATCCCGCGCCGATTGCTGGAATGTCCAGAGCGTCAATTCGGCAATCGTCCCCGTATCCTCCGAACGGTCAATGAAACGGTCGGGCATCACCATGCCCATGGCCGGATGGTTCCACCGCACCAGCGCTTCTGCGGCGTCGATCACGCCCGAACGGACGTTCAATTTGGGCTGGAACGCCAGTTGCAACTGTCCCGCCGCTATCCCCCGCAATAGTTCATGATCGCGATATTCCAATTCCGGCCGCTCACGCAGCGACGGCCCCAGCCCGAAATGGCTGGGATCCCCGTGATGCGAACCATGATGTGGGACGGGCCTATCCATGAAAATGCTTGTGCGGCATCACGGTGAAGATTTGTTTAACGTCAACCCTGTGCACAGCCGAAACGCGCGGTTTTGGCGTTGCAATATGGTAAACACTCCATTAAATATGTTCGGTAACAACTAGGGAGACGAAGTGATGCTGAATATCATCACCGAAGCCCTCTGGGGCGACGGATCTGGGCGCCAGGCGCCGCCGTTCTAAATCAACGGCGCGTGTTGAGCTGTCTGCCCAGAGCAGACGACCAGATACGCAAGGATGGGCGTCCCGCAAGGGGTGCCCATTTCTTTATGGCGCATTTCCAACGGTTTCAGCTGATTTTCCTGCTGCATTCGCCCGATCAAACAACCACAATCGGATCGCACTGGCTAGGTTAGGCGCAGGGTTTACCGCCAGCCTTTGCACGTCAATTTGCGCCACCAGCGCGCTGATGGGCAGGTCGCCCTCGCGTGCAACACGCACCAATTCATCCCAAAAAAGCGATTCGATACGAATCGATGTCGGGTGCCCGGCGATCGTGATGCTGCGTTTTTTTGCGGGTTCGAAAATATTTTTATTAACCATTTCGCGCGATTCAATACATATGTTGCCCACCGTTTATCGACAATGTCGAACCGGTGATAAAGCCCGCACTCTCGGAGCATAAAAAGGCGACGCCGCGAGCGATTTCATCGGCTTTACCCAGCCGCCCGACCGGGATTTTTGCAACGATCTTTTCGAGCACCGGCTCGGGCACTGCGGCCACCATGTCGGTGTCGATATAGCCGGGCGCAAGCGCGTTCACTGTCACCCCGAACTTTGCCCCTTCCTGGGCCAGCGCCTTGGTGAAGCCATGGATGCCCGATTTTGCGGCGGCATAGTTCACTTGGCCATATTGACCACCCTGCCCGTTGATCGACCCGATGTTGACGATCCGTCCCCATCCGCGTTCGCGCATCCCCGGGTAGAGCGCCTTGGCCATGTTGAAGCAGCCGCCCAAATTGACCCTGATGACATCGTCCCACATGTCGAGCGACATACGCTGTAATGTGCCGTCACGTGTAATTCCGGCATTATTCACCAATATATCAACATCGCCAATCTCTGCGGTAACCCTTGCGCAACCCTCCTGACAGGCACCGTGGTCACCCACGTCCCAGCGATAGGCCGCTATACCCGTTGCAGCGGTAAAGGCAGCGGCCTTCTCTTCGTTGCCGGCATAGTTCGCCGCCACGCAGACCCCCGCATCGCGCAATGCGATTGAGATAGCCGCACCGATGCCCCGGCTACCGCCTGTAACAATTGCAACACGCGCCATATACTCTCTCCCTTACCCTTGTTTTGCCGATGAATAGCACCGCCACTGCCACGGGCAAGCTTCCCATGACGCAATGTCGGTGAGAATGCTGAGGCGCATTAAAAAACTGCACTTTCATCCCGCGCATTAAGTCTTGGTTCGCACTTTTGTGGCAGTAACCTTCTAGCAATGAAGACCAGTCATGCCTTATTAGATCGGGACACGACCCCGCAAGCTGCCGCGCAACAGCGCCGTGCAGGCTTGGCAGTGCAATTTGGCATCGCCAGCAGCGGCCTAGCGTTTGATAATGAAGCGCTTGATCGCCGGATAGAAGCCTTCGCTAAACTTTGGCCTGTCCTGCTTATGGCCGTCGTTTTGGGAGTATCCCCCCAATTCTCTTCACTAATGTCCAGTGCTGCCGGTGTGATAGCATCCATGGTAATTCTTGCCGTTGGGCTGTTGCCGTTTGCGATTTTTTACTTGTCGGCCATAGCCTCTGCCAAACCGCATCACCGTATTATTGGATTGACCATAGTCGCCGCCACGATGGGTGCTGGCTATGGATATCTTGCTAGTAATGCGGGGGTGACCGGAAACGTCGGTGCGATGTTGAGTCAATGCGCCGCAGGTTTCGTCATCATGGCAGCGCTTGCCAGGCTACCTGTTACAATGCTCGCATTTGTTACAGCGATGATAGCAACCTTATTGCTGCAGCAAGGGTCGGCTCTAGCCATCGCTGTTCTTGCACCAATAGAATTATGCACATTGTTGATAGCCACGGCGTCCGCCCGTGCCGATTTTTCGCATGCACGATTGTTGTGGCAAGCAGAATTAGAGGCAAGCCGCCCAGCGCGATTAATTGATGAGTTGGAAAATAGCGGTTCGGCATGGTTCTGGGAGACCGACCGTCGTGGCCGAATACTCTATATTTCGGCACGAATCGCAAAATCGCTCAATTTTGAACCGTCGGAGCTGATCGGGCGGCCTCTTGCATCTATTGCAGCTGAAAACGATGGCGCAAACAACGGCAATATCCGTGAACGCACCATTCCTTTTTTACTCTCCACCCAGACAGCCTTTTCAGATATGTCAATCAAAGCGGCCTCTGCCGAAGAGCGCTGGTGGTCCATATCAGGCCGGCCCGTACACGATAAATTCAATCAGTTGCGCGGTTTCATCGGCACAGGAACAGACCTCACCGAAATCAAAAAAGCTGAAGCAGACGTGTCGCGATTGGCGCGCTTTGACGCCCTAACTGGCTTGGCCAATCGCTCAGAAATAGGCAATATTCTGCGTCAGGCACTTAAAGGGCAGGGCGGGACCACGCGCCCCGCAGCATTATTCCTGATCGACCTTGATCGTTTCAAGAACGTCAACGATACTCTGGGCCATCCAGCCGGCGATGCACTGTTGAAACAAGTTGCGCAGCGCCTAACCAATGTTATCGGGTCATACGGCCATGTTGGCCGACTGGGCGGCGATGAGTTCAAAGTAGTGCTGCCCGGCGAAACCAGCCGCAGTCAACTGGATCAGATCGCAAAATCGCTCATCGAATCTGTTTCGCGGCCTTATTTGATTGATCGTGCACAAATATCAATTGGCGCATCGATTGGCGTCGCCATTTCGCCTGCCGATGGGCGCAGTGACGATGAACTGACGCGTAACGCTGACCTTGCTCTTTATGCAGCAAAAAGCGACGGTCGCGGCATTCATAAATTCTACACACAGGCAATGCATGCAGCCGCCGATCGACGCAACATGCTGGAGCAAGACTTAACCGAAGCGCTAGGGAGCAACATGTTGCGCCTCGTTTATCAGGCGGTCGTTTCCTGCAAGGGCGAGAGAGTCACGGGCTTCGAAGCTTTGCTACGCTGGACTCACCCTTTGCACGGACCAATATCGCCAACCGAGTTCATTCCTATTGCCGAAGAAACATCTTTGATTGAGCGTGTTGGCGAATGGGTGTTACGGAATGCCTGTGAAGAGGCCGCAAGTTGGGCGATTCCGGCGCGTGTTGCGGTTAATGTCTCGCCAACACAATTCGCCAACCCCGCCTTCCCAACATTGGTCGCTCAAATTTTGGCGCAAACTGGCCTCGCGCCACAGCGGCTTGAGTTGGAAATCACCGAAGGCGTATTCATGGCGGAGGGAGGCAACGCCGAACGCCAATTTGAAACACTAAAACGTATTGGCATTCGCCTCGCGCTTGATGATTTTGGCACAGGTTATTCCTCGCTTGGTTATCTGCAGCGTGCGCCGCTAAGCAAAATCAAAATCGACCAGAGTTTTGTCCGTGGTGCCACGCGCGGTGACAATAAAAATGCTGCCATCATC
>CXWL01005599.1_pt1 | contig 26564 bp, 24 predicted proteins | sample 590931 | NCBI WGS metagenome assembly CXWL01 (sample SAMEA3498368, study PRJEB10139) | groundwater metagenome | biome: water well; material: biofilm material | place: Germany | collected 2015-04-27 | reverse complement strand
TCGGCGATGATCACGTCGGTGTTCAGCGGCAGGTGCGGCCCATGCGCTTCGGTGGCGCCGCACGGCAGGATCGCCGCAACACGCGCGTGCTTGAATAATTCGTCAATCCCAGTCCAAGTCCGGTCGGAGAAATTCATGCAAACTCCGCGCGCAGTTTCTTGCGGTCGATCTTGTCGCGGTCGTTGCGCGGCAGGGGCTCGGTCCGGAACGCGACTGCATGCGGGGCTTTGTAGCGCGCCAGCCGGCTTTTTGCGAAAGCGATGAGTTCTGTTTCGGTCGCGTCGCCTTGGACGACCACGATCGCAAACGGCTTTTCCAAGCCGGCGGAATCTTTTCTGCCGATGACGCAACACTCGTGCACTGCCGGGTGCTGCATCAGGCAATTCTCAACCTCCAGCGGGCTGACATAAACGCCGCCAGACTTGATCAAATCGTCGCCGCGCCCTTCATAAAACCAATAGCCATCCTTGTCTTGGCGGAATTTGTCGCCGGAAACGATCCAGCCGCCGCGCAGGTGCTGCGTCGATTTCTCATAGGCGCTTTGATAATAAAGCGCCGCTGACGCGCCGCGTATCCAGAGCGTGCCGACATCGCCCTGAGAGACAAGAGCGTCGTTTTCGTCAACCAGCTTGGCTTCGTAGCCCGGGACAAGCTTGCCGAGGCTGCCGGGGCGGATGTCGCTGGGGCGGTTGCTGATATAGATGTGAAAACTCTCGGCCGAGCCGATCCCGTCGATGATGGGAATTCCAAAACGCCGCTCCCAGCGTTCATGCAATTCTCGTGGCAACGCTTCGCCAGCGCTCCACATGAATCGAAGGCTAGAGAGATCGGCCCGGTCGCCGGCCGGCGCCTCCAGCATCTTATTAATCAAGGTCGGAACGCTCGTGAGCACGGTGGGTTTGTGACGGGCGATGAGTTCGAACAAAACTTCCGCGCTTGGTTGCTCGCGGAAAAGAACAGCCGCCGCGCCAAGAGCGAATGGGAACATGAGGTTGGTTCCCGTCGCGTAGCCAAAGAAAAGGCGCGGACCGGATATAGTGAGGTCGTCCTCGCGCAGGCCGATGAAGGATTTGGCGTAGACTTCCGCATTGTAGGCGAAATGGAAATGGCAATGCACGGCCGCCTTGCTCTGGCCCGTGGAGCCACTGGTGAACAGCCACACGGCGGGATCGTCCTTGCGCGTTGGCCAAGGCGCCGCGTTCGGGGCGATCGCGTCGGCGAGCCATGAGTCGAACACGGCTTCAATGTCGATGATGTTTTGTCCGCCGCCGCAATGGCGAGTGTTGAGCGAGGCCTCGCCGAACGCGGATGCGCTGGCTGAATCGATGAACGCGAATTGCGGCTTAACGTAGTCGAGGTAATAGGCATAATCCGAGGCCGGCAGCAGCGGATTGATCTGGGTGACGACGGCGCCCGCCTTGATCGCGCCGAACCAGAGATACGCAAACTCCGGGCAATCGCGCATGCACAGCAGCACGCGTTGCTCGGGCAGCAAGCCCTCGCTCACCAGACGCAGCGCGACGCGCTCCACATTGCGCGCGACCTCGTCATAGGTGATGGCCGCGCCTTCGAAGTGGAGCGCGGTCTTGGCCCCGCGCCCAGCTGCAATGTTGGCCGACACAAAATAGTCGGTCATGTTGAATTCGTCGGGGAAAGTCGGCGGCGTGAAGGTGTCGGCGCTCATGCCTTACCCACCTAGATCAAAGCGCCGGCGATGCCTAGGTGTCACCATCGCCCATTGAGCCAAGTGGCGAATAGGGGCAGAAGCCGCCCATGGCTGAGTTCATTCCGGTTCCTCCGTTCGACTTGGTGGTCTTTGGCGCGACCGGCGATTTGTCGTTGCGCAAGATATTTCCAGCCTTGCTGCACCGTTTTCTGGACGGCCAGATCCCAGCGCAATCTCGGATCATCGGCGTGGCGCGCAGCGAGCTTGACGCGTCAGGCTTCCGCAGGCTGATCCATGAGAGCCGCGAGAAATTTACACCGAACGTTGCGGTTGATGCGGCCAAGTTCGCGGCTTTTCTGGAGCATGTCCACTATGTCCGCGTCGACGCCAACGCTCCAGCCGGCGAATGGGGTGGGTTAGACGCCGCGCTTGAAGGTCGTGAGGGCAATGTCCGCATTTTCTACCTTTCCACTGCGCCGTCGCTTTTTGTGACCATCGCGCAGCGGCTTGCCGAAGCCGGGATAGCCAAACCCAATTCGCGCATCGTGCTCGAGAAACCGATCGGGCGCGATCTGGCGTCCTCACGCGCCATCAATGACGGCGTTGGCGCAGTGTTCGAGGAGCGCAATACGTTCCGCATCGATCATTATCTCGGCAAGGAGACAGTGCAGAATCTGCTGGTGCTGCGCTTCTGCAATATGCTGATCGAGCCGGTGTGGTCACGCGCCACTGTCGATCACGTGCAGATCACGGTGGCTGAGGAGATCGGCGTGGAGGGCAGGGGCGAGTATTACGACAAGTCCGGCGCGCTGCGCGACATGGTGCAAAACCATCTGCTGCAATTGCTCTGCCTGGTGGCGCTTGAATCGCCGAATTCCACCGACGCCGATGCGATCCGCACCGAAAAGCTCAAAGTGCTCTCCGCGCTGCGCCGCATCGGGCCTGACGATGTCGCCGCGAAAACCGTGCGCGGGCAGTATCGCGCCGGTTTGATCAATGGCGCGCGCGTGGGCGCTTATGCCGAGGAGGTCGGCCACGCCTCCGCCACCGAGACTTTCGTGGCGATCAAGGCAGAGGTCGACAATTGGCGTTGGGCCGGCGTGCCGTTCTATCTGCGCACCGGCAAGCGCATGGGCGCGCGGCGTTCGGAAATTGTCGTACAATTCAAGCCGCCGCCGATCGCCATGTTCGGCGGCGCCGAGGCAAACCGGCTGGTGTTGCGGTTGCAGCCGGACGAAGGCGTGCGGTTATGGCTCAATGTGAAAGAGCCCGGCCCCGGCGGCGTGCGCGTGAAGCCCGTGCCGCTCAATCTTTCGTTCGCAGACGCTTTTACGTTGCGCTACCCCGATGCATACGAACGCCTGCTGATGGATGTCGTGCGCGGCAATCTTTCGCTGTTCATGCGCCGCGACGAAGTCGATGCCGCGTGGGGATGGGCCGATGCGCTTCTGGCGGCGTGGGCGCAGGCCGGCGGCGAACCTCACCCTTACGCATCCGGCTCGAACGGCCCAACGCAATCGGCGCTAATGCTCGACCGCGACGACCGCGCATGGTGGGACCCGGAATGATGGCAACGCTCAATCCAACAATAGCCGCCGTCACCCAGCGCATCGCCCAGCGTTCCGCCAAGCGCCGGCGGCGATATCTCGATCTGATCGACGCTTACGACGCGACGATCCCGGCGCGGGTGAAGATATCCGAGGCCAACCGCGCGCACGGCGCTGCGGGCTGCGCTGTGCAGGACAAGGTCGAGCTGCTCGGCGGCAAATGGCCCTCGATTGGCATCGTCACCGCCTATAACGACATGCTCTCCGCGCATGCGCCGTACGAGCGCTTTCCCGCGCTGATCAAGCAGGCCGCGCGCGAGGTCGGCGCTGTTGCCCAGGTCGCCGGCGGCGTTCCGGCGATGTGCGACGGCATCACGCAAGGCTTCGAGGGCATGGAGCTTTCGCTGTTCTCACGCGACGTGATCGCGCTTTCAACCGCGGTGTCGCTCAGCCACGCGACGTTTGACGCCGCGTTGCTGCTCGGCGTTTGCGACAAGATCGTGCCGGGCCTACTGATCGGGGCGCTGCGGTTTCCGTGGCTCCCGGCGATCTTCGTGCCAGCCGGACCGATGCCTTCCGGATTGCCAAACAAGGAAAAAGCCGCGCGCCGCCAGGCGTTCGCCGAAGGCAAGATCGGTCGCGAGGCGCTCCTGCAGGCGGAAGCGGAATCTTATCACGCGCCGGGCACCTGTACTTTCTATGGCACCGCCAATTCCAACCAGATGATGTTGGAGCTGATGGGCTTGCATCTGCCGGGCGCCGCCTTCGTCAATCCCAACACGCCACTGCGCGATGCGCTCACTGCCGCCGCCGCGAAACGCGCCGCTGCGATCGCCGGCCTGGGGGATGATTATCGTCCGATCGGGCGCGTCGTCGATGAGCGCGCCATCGTCAACGCCATGGTGGGGCTGATGGCGACCGGCGGATCGACCAATCATTTCATCCATCTGCCGGCTATCGCTGCGGCCGCTGGCATCGAAATCAATTGGGATGATTTCGCTGACCTTTCGCGTGTCACCCCGCTGCTTGCGCGCATCTATCCCAACGGCTCAGCGGACGTGAACCAATTCCACGCCGCCGGGGGAATGGCGTTTCTTACGCGAGAACTTATCGAGGCAGGGCTCGTGCACGCCGATGCGGCGACGGTGTCAACCGGCTCGCTTTCCGCTTATGCGCAGGAGCCATTCTTGGTCAGCGAAGTTCTGACCTGGCGCGACGCGCCAACAGTCAGCGCCGACGAGAGCGTTCTGCGCCCAGTGGCGACGCCATTTTCCGATGATGGCGGCTTGCGCTTGCTCGCGGGCGGGCTTGGGCGCGCGGTGGTGAAAGTTTCGGCGGTGAGCGAAACGCAGCGTTTGATTGAAGCGCCGGCTTTGGTGTTCGATTCCCAGGCGGAAGTGCAAGCCGCGTTCAAGCGGGGCGATTTGGACCGCGATTGCGTGGTGGTGGTGCGCGGGCAGGGGCCGCGCGCTAACGGCATGCCGGAGCTGCACAAGTTGATGCCGCTCATGGGCGCGTTGCAGGATCGCGGCTTCAAAGTGGCGCTCGTCACGGACGGGCGCATGTCGGGCGCAAGCGGCAAGGTGTTGGCGGCCATCCATGTAACCCCGGAAGCAGCGGAAGGCGGGTCGCTGGCGAAGCTGCGCGACGGCGATGTGGTGCGTATCGACGCGAATACGGGCGCGCTGGACGTTGTTGCTCCCGGCGACTGGTCAACGCGCTCACCCTCGCAGTTCGATCTCTCCGGCAATACCCGCGGCGGCGGGCGCGAATTGTTTTCGATGTTCCGCGCACATGCTGCCTCGGCAGAGCGCGGCGGCGGGCTGTTTGAGCCCGAAGCGCTGGATTAGGGCTTCAACTCAGTCTCCGCTCCCCGGACGGCGCGAAGCGGCGATCCGGGGCCCATGGATCGTGCAACGCTTGGAGCCTGCCGCACCGATGGGTCCCGGGTTCGCGGCGCTCGCAGCGCCCCGGGAAGCGGAGGAACTTGCTCAACTCTCTCTGCTCTAAGGATGGCGCGAAGCGGCGATCCACGCTCGATTAAGCCGCCCAGAAAATCTCCGGCGCGCGCGAAAGCCGTTTGAGCGCTGCGGCGGGTGAATTCTCAACCGGCCGTGCCAGTGCAGCTTCGAAACGCGCGCGTCTTTCATTCCCGAGCAGCAGCAGCAGAACGTGGTCCGCCTGGGAGATCTTTGCGAAAGTCAGGCTGAGGCGTTCGGGCGTGCCGTATGCTTGCGGCGCGTGCAGCGCCGTCACGCTTCGCGTACTCGCCGGATCAATGGCGTCTGCGTAGCCGCGCGCGCCTGGAAACCACGATGCGATGTGGCCGTCCTCGCCCATGCCAAGCAGCGCGATGTCGAGGTGAAGCGGGCCGTAGCGTTCGTCGGCGGCGAGCGCGGCGGCGTCGAGGCTCAAGCTCGGAGCATACATCGGGACCAAGCCGGCGCCCGCAGCAAACGCCGCCGCCAACTTCCTCCGCAGCATGCCCTCGTTTGAGGCATCAACGCTGGGGGCGACAAAGCGCTCATCCACAAGCGCAAACGAAACGCGCCGCCAATCCATGCCGCGGTCGGCGAGCTTCTCATAGGCCGGGCCGGGCGTGGTCCCTCCCGACAACGCCGCGCAGGCGCGCCCGCGTATGGTGACGCCTTGTGTCAGGGCCTCAGCCAGGTGCGCCGCAGCCGCCTCCATCAGCGCATCGCGCGAAGGGAAGGTTAGCGGCGCGAACATCAGCCTCTTTCGTCGAGCGCGGTGCGTAAGGTCGCGGCCGCACGCTCGCCGTACTCGGGATTGGCAAGCGCAAAGGCAGCGTTGGCCCGCAAATAGCCGAGTTTGTCGCCGCAATCATAAGTGCGCCCCTCATATTCGAGCGCGTGGAAGCTCTGCATTTTCATAAGCCGCGCCATGGCGTCGGTGAGCTGAATTTCGCCCCCGGCGCCGGGAGATTGTGAGGCGAGTAGGGCGAAGATTTCTGGTTGAAGAATATAGCGCCCTGAAATGAACAGGTTGGAGGGCGCCGCTTCGCGCTTGGGCTTCTCCACCATTCCCTTCATCTTGATCAGCCTGCCGCCGAAGCCCTCGGGGCGGCTTTCCGGGTCGATAATCCCGTAGCCCGAGGGGTCCTCGCAGGGCTCCACCGCGATCACATTGCCCCCGATCTGGCGATAAGCGTTCGCCATCTGGGCGAGGCAGGAGGGGGCAGCCATCATCAGCATGTCCGGCAGCATCACCGCGAACGGCTCGTTTCCGATAATATCGCGCGCGCACCAAACCGCGTGCCCAAGGCCCAATGCTCCCTGCTGGCGCACGAAGCTCAGCGAGCCAGCTGGCCGAAGACCCGCTTTCAGTTCCGCCAGCAGATCGGATTTCCCCTTCTGCGCCAGACTGTCCTCGAGTTCGTAGGCGCGGTCGAAATAATCTTCGATCGCGCCTTTGCCGCGCCCGGTGACGAACACGATGTGCTCGATTCCCGCCGCCAGCGCCTCGTCGACCACGTATTGGATGGCTGGCCGATCGAACACCGGAAGCAATTCTTTCGGGATCGCTTTAGTCGCCGGCAACACTCGAGTGCCGAATCCGGCGACCGGTAAGACCGCTTTCCGTAGCGGCGCAGGTCGAGAGCTGACGCTATCCATGGTGGTCTTCTCTATTGCGGCGCAACATGACGCTTTGGTGAGGTAGTAGAGCGCAAGGCTGGCTCCCATGCAACCGCGCCTAAACGCCAGATTCTGCTTCTATTCAGGCAAAGCGGCTATATTTCGCCCCATACCGCATCCAAACGGTATGCCGGATCAGATGGTGTGACGAGGGTCACTGTCTTGTTTTTTTCGGCGCCGCAAAACTAGCAATTGCAGCGTCGAACACCATTTGATAAGGACGCCGCCTTCGAAGGGAGTTACCCACAATGTCACCCGCCCAAAACAAGTCGAGCATGCGCATGATCGCCGCGAGTTTCGTCGCTGGCGCTGGCGCAATGACGCTTGTTGGCCTCGTCGCGCCCCTGGCGATGAAGGATGGGCTGAGCGCTCGCGAAGCGCTGGCATCGACTGCCGAGCTCCAGTCCCAGGCTGTCGCGCCACTCGACGTAGAAGCGGTCAAGGCCGAACTGGCGGCGTCGCAGGCCCGCATGGAAGCGACGCGAGTCGCCACTGAGCACGCCATGGACCGCCTGGAGCGGCTTTCCGGCCGCTGAGACCTCTCCGCCGCATTCCAGCGGCGCTCCCGGACTGATACCGCATGTCCTGAGGCGGCCGCCGCCGAATCGGCGCTAAAGGACGTGGCATGAGCAAAAATTTGATCGAGGGCGTCGAAACCCGCCGTCTCGCCGGCGCCATCCGTGCACTTTCCATGGACGCGGTAGAGAAGGCCAAGTCTGGCCATCCCGGCATGCCGCTGGGCATGGCCGACGCCGCCACGACTCTGTTCGCACGTTTTTTGAAGTTCGACGCGTCAGCTCCCAATTGGCCGGACCGGGACCGGTTCGTTCTTTCCGCCGGTCATGGCTCGATGTTGCTCTATAGCCTCCTTCACCTGTGCGGGTACGAGGACATGACCATCGAGGAGCTGAAGCGCTTCCGACAGCTCGGTTCGAAGACGCCAGGCCACCCAGAATATGGTCACGCGGAAGGCGTGGAAACTACCACCGGCCCTCTTGGGCAGGGGCTTGCCAACGCCGTCGGCATGGCGATGGCCGAAGCGCATCTCAATGCGCGTTTTGGCGACGACCTCATCAATCATCGCACCTGGGTTATCGCCGGCGACGGTTGCTTGATGGAGGGCATTTCGCACGAAGCCATTGCGCTTGCGGGGCGTCAGAAACTGAACAAGCTGATTGTGATCTGGGACGACAATTCCATTTCCATCGATGGTGCGGTTTCGCTCGCCGACACGACCGACCAGAAGGCGCGCTTCGCCGCTTCGGGCTGGAATGTGCTGGCCTGCGACGGGCATGACGCCGAAGACATCGCGCGCGCATTCGAGGCAGCGACCAAATCCGACAAACCGGTGCTCATCGCATGCACGACGACCATCGGCTTCGGCGCACCTAAGAAAGCTGGCACCGCGCATGCACACGGCGAGCCGCTCGGCGCCGACGAACTCGCGGCCGCGAAAAAAGCCATCGGCTGGGAACATGGGCCGTTCGAAATTCCAGATGACGTCGCCTCCGCGTGGCGCAAGATCGGCGCTCGCGGCGCCGGCGAGCGTGAGGCGTGGATCTCGCGGTTGAAGCAATCGCCCCATCGCGATGCGTTCGAAGCGGCGATGGACGGCGACAATATCGGCGCTGGACTTATGGCGCTGCATGAGCATGCGCGCGCCATGGCGGAAGCCAAGCCCTCGCTCGCGACCCGCGCTTCCTCGGGCGCCGCCATAGAGGCGATGTTTGCGGCCGTACCGGAATTGCTCGGCGGCTCCGCTGATCTCACCGGCTCCAACCTGACGCGCCCTAAGTCCGGCGCTGATGATTTCACGCCGGAGAATCGCGCTGGCCGCTACGTGCGCTATGGCATCCGCGAACATGGCATGGCTGCGGCGATGAACGGCATGGCACTGCACGGGGGAATTATCCCCTATGGCGGGACGTTTTTGAGCTTCGCCGATTATTCGCGGCCCGCCATTCGGCTTGCGGCGCTGATGGGCACACGCGTCATCCATGTGATGACCCACGATTCCATCGGCCTCGGCGAAGATGGCCCCACGCATCAGCCAGTCGAGCACCTGGCGGCGCTGCGGGCGATCCCGAACCTCTGCGTCTTCCGCCCCGCCGATGCTGTGGAAGCCGCCGAATGCTGGCAGGCCGCTTTGACGCGCTCCTGGGGGCCGAGCGTGCTGGCGCTCTCGCGGCAAGCCACGCCAACCTTGCGTGACGACGCCTCGGAAAATCTCAGCGCCCGCGGCGCGTACGAATTGCGGGCCGCCGAAGGCGGGGCCGCGCGCGTTGCGCTGTTCGCCACGGGCACGGAAGTAGCGCTCGCGGTGGCCGCGCGCGATGTGCTGCAGGCGCAGGGCGTGCCGACCCGCGTGGTCTCGGTTCCCTGCTTCGAATTGTTCGAAGAGCAGGACGAGGATTACCAGGACGAAGTGCTGGGCGATCCCGATGTGGTGCGCATCGGCGTTGAAGCGGCGATCGGGCAAGGCTGGTTCGAGATGTTCGGCTTGTCCGACTTCATCGGCATGGCCGAGTTTGGCGCCTCAGCGCCTGCGAAGGATTTGTATGCCCATTTCGGCATCACCGCGGACGCGATCGTCGAGGCGGCGCAGGCGCTGCTCTAGGCGGCGCGTCCGCTTCGATCTCGATCAAGCGGCGTCTGGTTTGACTTCGCTCTTAATTCGAGCGCCGCTTTCTTTCTCGGCGAGAGAAAGTTCGTAGGCAGTCTGCAGGTTGAGCCAGAAACGCGGACTGTTGCCGAAATAACGGCCCAGGCGCAGCGCGGTGTCGGGCGAAATGCCGCGCTTGCCATTCAGCACGTCGGTGATGCGGCCCGACGGCAGGCGCAATGCGAGCGCCAAGCGGTTTGCCGAGAGGTCGCGCGCGGTGAGTTCACGCTTCAACACTCGGCCCGGATGAACGGGGATCATTCCCATTGGCGCCCCTTAATGATAGTCAACAATCTCAACGTCCCAAGCATCGCCTTCGTCAAACCGAAAACAGATTCGCCATGGACCGTTCACTGTCATCGCCCATTGCCCTTTGCGATCGCCCTTGAGCTTGTGAAGCTCGACGGATTTGAGCGGACTGAGGTCGTGAAGTGAAGTGGCGGCATCGAGCGAAGCGAGTAGGTCCAAGGCGGCATCTTCATCAAGCCCTGAAAACTTCGCCTTGCCGCCCTCCGCAAGGCGGCGCGTGGCGCTGTTCGCCCAGGATTTGATCATACGGGTAGCATACTACGTTTGGCGTAGTATTTCAATTGCTGCGATAGCGCGCGCGAACCAGCGCAGGCGTTGCTCTAGGCGGCGCGGCGCGCGCCGGAGCGCTTGGTGGCGATGCCGTTTTCGAGCGTGAGTCCAGCGACGCCCTCAGGGAAAGTCTCGCCCGCGCCGAGAATGAGCATTCCATCCGGCGCCAGCGTATCAGCGATGCGCGACAAGACCTCCACACGCGTCTGCGCATCGAAGCTCGGTAACACGTGGCAGCAGAGCACGATGTCGAACTGCCCCAGGTGGCCAGGATGGCGCAGCAAATTCCAGCACTCGTAGCTGACTGCCGCGCGCAGACGGTCGGCGATGCGCCAGAGGTCTCCGGCTTTCTCAAAATGTGCGATCAGTTTGCGGATCGGCAGGCCGCGCTGCACTTCGAACTGCGTATAGAGCCCGCTGCGGGCCTTATCGATCAGGCGCTGCGAAAAATCGGTTGCGACGACCTCGACTGCGGCGTTGACGCCTTGCTGGCGAAGCTCTTCGATCATCATGGCCAGAGAATAGGGCTCCTGGCCGGTGGAGCACGCCGCCGACCAGATGCGCACACGCTCATGGGCGCGCCGCGCCAGAGCCGCTGGCAGGATTTCGTCGCGCACGCGCGCGAACAAGGCGCGGTCGCGGAAGAAGCGCGTTTCGCTCAAGGCAAGGGCGTCCGCCATAGCGTTCCACAGCGCGCCATCGGGGCGGATGCGTGCGGCCGCTATTAATTCCGGCACGGTTGCGAAATTCTCGCGCCGCGCCAACGGCGTCAGCCGCAGCGACGCGGCGTTAGCGAGTTCGCGCGTCAATACCGCGCCCGAGCGAAGCTTCACTTCGCGAGCGACCAGCGCGAATTCGGCGTCATTCAGCATTAGACGAGACCCGCTTCCGCGAATTTGGAGTGGAGAATGTCGCCGTCGAACGGCTTCATCAGGTATTCGTCGGCGCCGGCTTTCAGCGCCTCGGCGATGCGTTCGACGTCGTTTTCTGTGGTGCAGAAGACAACAGTGGGTTTGTCACCGCCGGGTTCCTTACGCAGCTGGCGCAGGAAGTCGATGCCCGACATGACCGGCATGGTCCAATCGAGCAGGATGGCGTCAGGCATTTGCTTGCGGCAGGCCTGCAGCGCCTCCAGTCCGTCCGCGGCCTCCTCGACCTCGAAACGCATATCTTCGAGGATGCGGCGCGCGACCTTCCGGATCACGCGGCTGTCATCGACGACGAGGCAGCGTTGCATGGGCGACTCCCTGAATCTCAGGAATGCAGCCTGCCTCCGCGGGGGTTAACGATCCTTAAAGGATTAACGCTCGCCGACGGTTGTATTTGCCCGGCGCATCCAATTGCGCGCCAAGAAGGCGAGTAACACCCACACCGCAATCGCCGCGGCCAAAACGACCCAAGTCCAGACGCTATTGTTGCGGATGGCTTCCATCGCGGCGTGGCCGCCGAAAGCAAACAGCGCCATCTTCGGCACGCTGCCGAGAGCGGTGCCGAAAAAGAAATCCCAAAAGCGAATCGGCGTGGCGCCGGCGGCGATGTTGATGAGCACGGAAGGCACGGTCGGGGTCATGCGGATCAGCGCGCTGACCAGAAAGCCTCGGCGCGCCAGCTGGCGCATGAATTCGCTGAGTTTTGGGCCCGAATGCGTCGCCAGCAGTCGCGCGCCGAAACGCCGTCCCAGTGCGAAGCCGATGCTGCACGCAAGTACTTTGCCGGTCCACGAATAGGCAAACCCAAGCCATGGACCGAACACCGCCACCAAAGCGGTGATCAGCACGAATTGTGGCGCGCCGATCGAAGCAAAAAGGGTGTAGCCGAGAATGCCCGCGAGCGGCGCCCAGGGGTTGGACTTGGCCTGCGCAAGCCAAGGGCCCAGTCCCTCGATCAGGTCGGGCGGCAGAAGCGGCGCCGCGAAGCCCACCAATGTCACCAATCCGAGGATGGCGAGGCCAAGGATCGTGCGGCGGCGGTTTGCGGACTTAGTTTCGCTCATTGTCGCGCTGCTCGGCGCTGTAGAGCGTCAGCACTAGGTCGTCGCCGTTGGAATAATTGCGCCCGCTGACAGTCCCGCGTGCCTGTACCTCCAAGCCGCGCGCGGCAGCACTGGCCAGGAAATCGTCACGCCGTTCGGCGCTGATCAGCGCCACGTCGCAGCCGCCGCCAGCGGCTAGCTTCGCGGCGGCCTCGGCGCCGGAACCAGCAAGTAGCGTTCGCGTGCGCCCATAGAGGAAAACCAAGCTGGGTTCGCTATAGGGCGTGGTGACGAGATTGCTGTTCTGGCAGGGCCGCGCTTCACGTACAAGCGCATCGATACGCGGGCTCATCCAGAACGAGTGCAAGCCCGGCGCCGTGTAGCCGAAGATATTGCCGATCCCGAATAGCGCTGTTGCGGCCAGCGCGATGACGAGCTTGGCGCTATCGCGGCGCCAGACAAAATACAACGCGGCGATCGCTGCGATCGCCGTCAGCGCCGATAGCACAAGGGCAAAAGTTGGAATGCCATCCTCGAACTCTTGAAACGCTAGCGGCCCGATCGCAACGACGGCCGCTGTCGCCGCTACCCAGATCAGAGACCACAGCACGATGCCGATGCGCCCGATGCGGCCGATCTTGTGCTCGTCGCCTAGCGCCAGCGCGCATAGGCACGCCAGCGCCGGATAAGCAGGCAGCACGTAATGGGGCAGCTTAGTGGCCACGAATTCGAACACGATCCACATAGGCGCCGCCCAGCAGATGAGGAAGCGCACGGCGGGTTCGCCCCGTCGGCGCCACGCCGTGTGCACAGCCTGCCCGATCAAAAGGCTCCCGGGCCAGAACATCAGCGCAAACAGCGCCAAATGGTAGCCGAACGGGCCCTTGTGGCCTTGTTGGCTGTTGCCGATCTTGTCGACCATGCTTTGGCCGATGGCGCGATTGTAGAATTCGCCGTCGCTGACGATGCCGATGGCGACATACCAGGGCAACGCGATCGCCAGCATCAACAACGGCCCCCACAAAGGCCTCAGCCGCCCAAGCCATGCTGCTTTCCGATCCCAAAGCACCAGTGCGGCAATTGTTGTTGCCACGATGATCAAAATGATAGGCCCCTTGATCATCAGACCGACGCCAAGCGCCGCCCAAAATACCGCCGCGAGCCAGCGTTTGGCATCGGGCTCGAGATAAAGGCGCAGCAGCGCGAATTGCGCCGTGACAATCGACGCTAGCAGCATGGCGTCGGTCTTGGCGATGCGGGCTTCGAAATTGAGCGAAGCGCACGCCGCAAGCAGCAGCCCGGCGATCAATCCAGTTCGTGCGCCAAAAAGGCGCGCGCCGATGAGCCCCGTCAGCAACACCGCCGCGAGCGCGCCCAGCAGCGAGGGAACGCGATACGCCCACACGCTATCGTAGGCCGGGGGATCGAGCGCGCGCACTGAGAGCGCCTGCAACCAATAAATGCCCGCCGGTTGCAGATAGCGCGGTTCATCCTGGAAGCGCAGATCCACGACATCGCCAGTGTCGGCCATGCGTTGGCTGGTGACGATATAGCGGCCCTCGTCGCGGTCGACCGGCGGCAGGGTGGCGAAGCCTGGAAGAAACAGCGCCAAGCTGGTCAGAACGAGGATCAGCCATTGGCGCAGCGAGAGCGAACGTCCCTCGCTCATGGTTTGAACTCAGTGATGCTGGTCGGCGCACTGGTGCGCCGGGTCAGCCAGATGACGCCCAGCATGTCGAACACGCCGACGAAAGCGCGGCCGAGATTGGTGTATTTGGACTGCCCTTTACTGCGCGGCCGGTGGCTGATCGGGTGGTTGATGGTGGGATGGCCGTAGCGTTTGAATAAGGCAGGCAAGAAGCGGTGCATGCCCTCAAAACACGGCAGCAACAAAAAATCCTCGCGCCGAAACACTTTCACGCCGCAGCCAGTGTCAGGGCAATTGTCGCCCAGCACCGCCATGCGCAAGCCATTGGCGATGCGCGTGGCGATCAGGCGCGATACCGGATCGTTGCGCCGCTGACGTATGCCGGCGACGATTGGCGCAGGGCCGCTCGCTTTGCGCGCGAGATCGAGCATGGCTGGCAGATCGGCCGGATCGTTCTGGCCGTCGCCGTCGAGTGTTGCGATCCATTCGCCGCGTGCGGCGACAACGCCGGTGCGAACCGCCTGCGACTTGCCGCAACGGCGGTCGTGGCGCACCAGCCGCACCCGCGGATCGATGCGAGCGATTTCGCTAAGCCGAGCGGGGGTCTCGTCGGTCGAGCCGTCATCGACCCAGACGATCTCGAAATTGTCCCAAGGCGTCATGGCGCGCAGGATCTCGTCGCACACCTCGGCGACGTTTTCCGCTTCGTTGAGGACGGCGACCACTACCGACGCGATAGGGGAGGCGCTCACGAGTCGCCCCGCCCGAACCGGCGCCGCCTACGCTGTTGGACCGAAAATGACTTGCGCATGGCCTCGCCGCGGATTGCTTTGGGCGTTCCTTAGCAAGCCCGGCGAACAGGCGCTACGCTTAAAGCCGGAAGGCCGCCGAACGGGCGATAAACTCCACCCTGTCCTCGCCTTCACGGGCGCTCAATTCCACCCCGCCCTGGCGCGCCAACAGCGACGTCAGGGTTGGCTGAATGGTGTGGCCGGAGAGTTCGCCGACATCGCCGCGCAAGGCCGCCGCGGTGGTCTCGCGGAGCTTGGCGCGTGCGCCGGTGGCGGTCACCCGCACCTCGCCCGCTTCACCGGTCAGTTCGACCGTGCCGCCTCGCGGCAGGCATTCATTGGCAATCAGCAAGAGATTGACGATTACCCGCACAGCCGGGCGCGGCATGGCGATGTTGGGCGCGCTCCATTTCAGTTCGGGCTTCAACACCGAGTACAGCTTGTGCCCGACCTCGCGGCCTTCCTCCAGCGTCGAATCCCCCTCCGCCAGCGCACCCGCGAGCGCAAAGCGAAAGAATTCGAGCTTGGCCCAGGCTTTGCCGACGCCGTGATCCAACAGCGACAGCGCGTCGGGATCGACTTTGCCGTCCCCGCCCTTGATCATTTCGAGACCCTGGATCATGGCGCTCATCGGTTCGACCATGTCATGGCAGATGCGCGAGGCGACAAGCGCCGTCAGTTTGGTGTTCTCAATCATCGCGCACTCCATGCCGGGGGAAGCGCCGAGCATAGAAGGATTCGCGCCGGACCAAGCCAAGGCCTGCTGGAGGGTGGGGGTTATGGACCCTCGACATGTACTTCCACGGCGCCGCGTCGCTGGCCGGGGGTGACGCCGACGGACTGAAGCGCGCTGACTTATGCAACTAGAGTTGCGTTATCCCGGGCTTGCGAAGCAAGACCCGGGACCCAGGGGCAACACACAGCTCTACGACCCCCTGGGTCCCGGATCGCCCCAAAATCGAGCCTGCTCGATTTTGGCATGATGGAATCGCCGAGCGCGAAGCGTTCGGTGGGCGCGTCCGGAATGACGGAGCTTATGATATGAAGACAAGTCATTAGTACCGGGCCGTTGGCAAATTCGTTGACCCGCGCCGTGCTGCCAGGAGAACCACGTTGATAGTTGCCGAAGTCGAACAAGGTGTGACGCTCGCGCAGGCGGTGGCGGTGCTGGCGGCGGGCGTCGTTGCAGCGCCGATCTTTATCCGGCTTGGCCTTGGCTCAGTGCTTGGATTTCTGGCGGCCGGGCTTGCGATCGGCCCGCACGCGCTTGGCGTGGTTTCTGATCCGCACGCCGTGCTGCAGGTCGCAGAGCTTGGCGTGGTGATGTTCCTGTTTCTCATCGGCCTCGAGATGCGCCCGGGGAAATTGTGGGCCATGCGGCGCGACATCTTCCGCGTCGGCGCAGCGCACGTGCTGGTGTGCGCTGGGCTATCGACGGCCGCCGCCTGGGCATTGTTCACCGGCGCATTCGAGAATTTCACCTGGCAAGCCGCTTTGGTTGCAGCGCTTGGCTTCGCGCTTTCCTCCACTGCGATCATCATGAAGATGATGGATGATGCGGGTGAAACCGCGACTCCAGCGGGCGGACGCGCGACGGCGATCCTCCTGTTCGAGGACCTCGCCATCGTCCCGCTCCTGGCGCTTGTGGCTTTGCTTGCGTCGGTGAGCGGAGGCGTGATCGCTGAGAGCGTGCGCCCTGCCTGGCAAGGCGCTGCGCTGGCGATTGTCGCCATCGCTGGGGTTTACGCTGTGGGCCGCTGGGCCTTGAATCCGATCTTTATGACGCTGGCGCGGGCGGGTGCGCGCGAAGTGATGAGCGCTGCGGCGTTGCTGGTGGTGCTGGGCGCCGCACTGCTGATGCAATGGGGCGGGCTTTCCATGGCGATGGGCGCGTTTCTCGCCGGCGTGCTGCTTTCGGAGAGCTCCTTCCGCCATCAATTGGAAGCCGATGTCGAGCCCTTCCGCGGCATCCTGCTGGGGCTGTTCTTCATGAGCGTCGGCATGGCGCTCGATATTCCCGCAGCGCTGGCCGACTGGAGACTGATTCTAGTTGGCGCGCTCATGTTCATGGCGGTGCAGGGCTTGGGCGCTTATCTGGTGGCGCGTAGGTTTGGCGCTGATCGGACCGAGGCGGTTCACCGCGCCGCGTTGTTCGCGCAAGGCGGGGAGTTCGCTTTCGTGCTCTACGCGGCCGCGCTCACAGCCGGGGTGATCGATGCGCGCTTGGCATCGATCATGACAGCGATCGTGATTGTCTCCATGGCGTTGGCGCCGTTGGTGGTGATCGCGCAGCGGCGGTTTACCCCAAGGCCGGAACCCTCCCACGACGGGGTCGAAGAAGCGGCTAACCTCAACGGCCGCGTGTTGTTCATCGGCTTCGGCCGTTTTGCGCAGATGGCGAGCCAGCCTTTGCTCGCGCGCGGCGTCGACATGTCGTTGATCGAAACCGATGTCGAGATGATCCGCGCGGCAGCGCGGTTCGGTTTCAAGATCTATTATGGCGACGGGTCTAGGCTTGACGTTTTGCGTGCTTCGGGCGCGGCTCGGGCCGAGGCGATCCTGGTTTGCGTCGATAAACCGGAAGTGGCCGACAAGATTGTCGCGCTCGCGAAAGCGGAATTTCCCCAGGCGAAGCTTTTCGTGCGCGCTTACGATCGCGGCCACGTGCTGCGTTTGGCGGCGGCCGGCGTCGATTACCAGATCCGCGAAACCATGGAATCTGCGTTGCGCTTCTCCGGCGCAGTGCTGCGTGAGCTGGGCGTCAACGACATCGAGATCGCCGAGACCATCGAGGAGGTGCGCGACCGCGATGCTGAGCGGCTCGAGCTGCAGATCGCCGGCGGCATCGAGGCCGGCAAGTCCCTGATCCGCGGAAACATGACCACCCCGCAACCGGCGCCGCTGACCGTGCCCAGCCGCGAAGCCCAGGCCATGAACGAGGAAGCCGCCGAGGCGATCGAGGAGGCCTAGGGCCGCGTTGCCGCGTTGCGGAATGCAAGGATGAGTGGAATAATTACAAGCATGACGCCAAATTTCCGCACCATCGAAACTAACGGCATTCGCGTTCGCGCTGCAGTGCAGGGGCAGGGTCCGCTCGTTCTGATGGTGCACGGTTTCCCCGAGAGCTGGTATTCGTGGCGCCATCAGATGGCGCCACTCGCGGCGGCTGGTTTCACGGCGTGCGCCATCGATGTGCGCGGCTATGGCGGCTCGGACAAGCCGCACGAGGTGGAAGCGTATTCGATGGCGAACATCTGTGCGGATGTGGCGGGCGTCATTGATGCGCTGTCGCCGAATGCGCCCGCCGTGCTCATCGGCCACGATTGGGGCGCGCCGATCGCCTGGCACTCAGCGGTGCTGCACCCGAGCAAGGTGCGCGGGGTCGCCGGGCTTTCGGTGCCGTATTACGCGCTGCCGCCGATGCCGCTCAACCATATCTTCAAGGCCATGTACACCGATCAGGGTAAGTTCTTTTACATGGCGTATTTCCAGGATGAAGGCGTCGCCGAGCTTGAGCTCGAGGCGGACGTGCGCGGTACTTTGCGGCGCATGTTTCACGCCGCCTCGGCTAATTCCGATGGCCGCTGGGGCAATCGCGACAAGCCCGTCGGCGAGCCTCTGTTGTACGGTTTGCCCGATCCCGATCCGTTTCCCGCCTGGCTTACGCCCGCCGACATTGATTATTTTGTCGGCGAGTTCGAGCGCTCCGGCTTTCGCGGCCCGATCAATCGTTATCGCAATTTCGAGCGCGACTGGGCGATGATGGACGCGCGCGAAGATCGCAAGGTCCACCAGCCGTCGCTGTTCATCGCCGGCGCGGAGGACATGGTGCTAAAGATGTTCGGCGACGGGAGTGTCGATGGTCTGATCGCCGGCATGCGCGAGCAGTTGACCGATTTCCGCGGCGCTCACATCGTGCCAGGCGCGGGCCATTGGGTGCAGCAGGAGGCGCCGGATGCGACGACAGGGCATCTGATCGATTGGCTGGCGACTTTGTAGCGGAGGGATTGGCTTGCTCGACCCACATAGTCTCAATGTTTGGACCCATATTGCGGCGGGTGTTCTAGCGTTATTGGTCGGCCTTGGGCCGTTGATGAGCAAGAAGGGCGGCAAGCTGCATCGCAGGGCGGGCGCCGCATTCGCTTTCATCGGCGCTGTCGTGCTCGGCACCGCGCTCGTCGGAAATATATTTTACGATCCTCCCGCGCCGCTGGTGGCTGCAACGATCGCAGCGGGCTATCAATACCTCTCCAGCCTACGGACGCTGGCTTTGCGCACACATGGTCCCGGATGGATAGACGCCGGCCTTGCGCTCGCGGGACTGGCGGGATGCGCTGCGCTGCTGATGTCCATGGGGTCCGGTACAAAATCGTGGACGCCTGCCATTGGTTACTCGACGCTCGGCTTTGTGTGCGCGGTCGCGCTCTACGATCTCAGCCGGCACTTTTGGCGCAACGCTTGGCTCAAGCATGCTAGGTCGCTTGACCACGGCCTGAAAATGACCGGCGCCTATTTCGCGATGATGTCGGCCGGCGTCGGCAACGTGCTTCGTGACTTTCAACCCTGGAGTCAGGTCGGGCCGTCGATGCTTGGAGTTTTTGTGATGATCGGGTTCACGATCGCCTATTTTTCCCGCAGGCCATCGAACCAATCTTTGGATCCGGCCTAAGCCCAGGCAAGTTCGCGCGCAGCTACGCCCAAGACAATCGAAACCGCCACCAGCACGAGCGGCCCCAAGCGCAACCCGAAGGCAAGCGCGAGCATGGCGATGCACAGGCCCGCGGCAACGGGGTCGAAACTTAATGCGTCTGGCCAAAGCGGCGACACGCCCGGCGCCAGTTGAGCACGCCCGATCTCCGCAAACAGCACGTGCAGCGTGAACCACGCCGCCATGTGGGCGATGACGCCAAGAGTTGCCGCGGTGATCGCTTGCAGGATCGCGGTGGCGCGTGAATTGGCGCGCAAGCGTTCGGCGAACGGCGCACCGGCGAATATCCAGACAAACGAAGGCGCGAACGTACACCAGGTCGCCATCGCAGCACCCGCCAGCGCCAACCCCAGGCCACCGCTGTTCCACCCGGCGAGGAAGCCAACGAACTGGTTGACGAGCACCAACGGACCCGGCGTGGTCTCTGCCAGGCCGAGCCCATCGATCATCTGCGCGGCGCTCAGCCAATGCTGCGCATCGACCGCCTGTTGCGCGAGATAAGCGAGCGTCGCGTAGGCGCCGCCAAAGGTCACTGCGGAGAGGGTCGAGAATAGGATTCCTATCTGCGCAAGGGTGTGTTCCGGCGAGAGGGCGAGAAGTGCCGCGAGCGGCGGCGCCAACCAGAGTGCGCCCCAGAACGCAGCCGCCTTGAGCGCATCCGCTGCGCGGGCGGGTTGGGGCGCCGCCGTCGGCGTCGCCATGATCGGGCGCCGCAGAAAAGCGCCGAGTACGCCTGCCGCCAAGATCACCAACGGAAACGGAATTTGTCCGAGCCAGAGCGCAAGAAAACTTGCTGCCGCGATCAACCAGTGCGCCGGCTCTTTCAATGCGCGCTTGCCTACACGCAAGAGCGCCTCGGCGATCAAGGCGACAACCGCAGCACGGATGCCGTAGAACGCAGCCTCAACCGGTGGCAATTGACCGGCGAACACGTAAACAAGCGAGAGCCCGAGCATGACCAGCGCGCCGGGCAGCACGAACAGCAACCCCGCGATCAACCCGCCTTTCACGCCGTGCAGCCGCCAGCCGACATAGGTCGCTAGCTGCTGCGCTTCCGGGCCAGGCAGCAACATGCAGAAGTTCAGCGCGTGCAGAAACGCGTCCTCGCCGATCCATTTCTTCTGATCGACGAAGGTGCGGTGCATGAGGGCGATCTGCCCGGCAGGCCCGCCGAAACCGAGGCAGCCAATCTTGAAACTGGCGCTTGTGAATTCGCGCAGGGTTGGCGTTTCATCCATGCAACGAGCACCGCATGCCCCGGCCCTCCTGAAGCGCGCGTTGATACGCCATCGCAGCCGCCGCCGCGTCCTGCACGGCAAGGCCGGTGGAGTCAAAGATCACTATTTCCCGTTCATTCCAACGCCCTGCCTTAACGCCGGCGACGATCTCGCTCAACTCGGCGCGCACTTGCTCTCGCGCGAGCGCGCCGTCTTCAAGAGCATGGTGAAGGTCCCCCATCGCTGCGCATTGCGCCGCGGAATCGCAGACGACCGCCGCTTGAGCCATGAGCGCCGGCGCAATTTCGCGTTTACCGGGATTGTCAGCGCCGACGGCGGCGATGAAGGCGCCCGGCTGCACGTTTTCTGGGCCGAGAAAGGGCGCCGTCGACGTGGTGCAAGTGACGATGATATCGGCGCTCCGCGTCGCTGCAGCGAGGTCCGTGGCGGTTTGCGCATGGAGCGACAAATTCGCTCTGATGCGAGCGGCGAGGGCGTCCGCCTTTTCGGGGTGCTGATCCCAGCACAAAACGGTCTCCAGGGTGAACAGATCGGCGAGCGCCTCCGCATGCGCGAGCGCTTGTACGCCGCACCCGCAGAGCAGCAGCGTGCTTGCGTTGATCGGCGCCAGATGGCGCGCGGCCAGCGCGCTCGCGGCGGCCGTACGCCGCAACGTCACCTCCGCTGAGTCCAATATGCAAAGCAGAGAGCCATTGTCGGCGTCGCAAAGCAAGATGGCGCCTTGAATGGTCGGCAAGCCGGTGCGTTCTGGATTGCCTGGAAAGTTCCCGTTGAGTTTGACCGCAACATAGCCGCGTTCGCTTTGATAGGCGCCGCCTTTGACGTGAAACACGCCATGCGTGGTCTCCATGTGCATCGGCATGGCCGCGCTTGCGCGCCCTCCGGCAAGGGCGGTGAATGCAGCCTCGGCCGCTGCGAGGTAATCGCGCGGAAGCATCAACGCGGCGAGATCGCTGCGCGTGAGCAGGATTTGAGGGGCGCCGCTCATGACGGCCTCCAATCGTGACGCTCGCCGCGCGCGCGCGTGGCCCACGCATAGAGCGCGTCGTAGAAGACGAGCCCCTGTGCGAGCAGGGCGTGATCGTCGGTGAAATTTGCGCACAGCCCGAGCGAAAGCGCGTGCAGGCCGGCGGCTTCGGGCGCGAGGTCGTGGCGATCGGTGTCGGCGCCGCGCACGATGAGCGCCATCGCCGAAAGACCTGGATCGCCGATCAGTTCGAACTGAGCGATGAAGGCATCGAAGCTGCACAATTCGCCGACATGGGAGAAGGGTGCGCCAGGGATATCAAAGGCTACGGCGGCTTCGCGCTCGGCGGTCTCGAATACGCGTTCCGTGGGAACGTAAAGGATGCGCGCGTGCGGATCGACAAAACGTCGGATCAGCCACGGGCAGGCAATGCGGTCGATCTTCGGCCGCTCGCGCGTAACCCACGACGTAGGGCGGCGGGCGCCGAAGAGTTCGTTGAGCGTGTGTTCTAAGTTTCTTTTGTCGTCCATCTGACGCTCCGTCCGGGCGCGTTGCGGCGCCGTTCGAAGCGGGTCTTGGACGGAGACCGTCTCAGCGGGCGCCCCGCGTTGGCCCGCAATGCACTTCATATCCCTGGAACCGAGGGGCGGGCAAGCGACATTTGGGCGTCGAGGAGGTCTGTGTTATGTTGGGCGAATGAGCAGCGAGCTACATCGGATTACATTCAACCCGGATCAGTGCGGCGGGCGGCCCTGCATTCGCGGCTACAGGCTGCGTGTGAAGGATGTGCTCGACATGCTCGCCAGCGGCGCTAGCGTGCAGGAAATCTTGGCCGATTACGATTTCCTGGAAGCGGCGGATGTCCAGGCATGTTTGGAATATGCATCACTTCAAGTCGATCACCCGGTGCTTGTCAGCGCTGAGTGATGCGATTCCTGGTGGATACGAACCTGCCGCGCGCGCTGTGCGCATGGCTTCGTGCGCGCGGGCATGAGTGCACGCACGTGCTCGATTGCGGCCTGGCGCAGTCTGCTGACACTCCAATTTGGCGGCGTGCGGCGATTGAGGGCGAGGTCATTGTGAGCAAGGATGAGGATTTCGCTGATCGCGCGCGGCAGACGGCCGCCGGCCCGGCGGTTCTGTGGTTGCGCACGGGAAACGGAACTAGTCGGAAATTATTCGCAGGGCTCGACCCGATATGGTCGATCGTAGAGGCGCGTTTGCAGGCGGGTGAGCGACTGGTGGAGGTCCGCTGAACTCACCCGCGCCCAGTCGTCGCATCGGGCTGGCGCGGCGGCGGCGCAATAGGCATAACCAGTGACATGCGCGGGAGATAACGATGCGGCTGCTTGCAACACTAGCTGTGGTCTTGGCTCTGACAGGCTGCGCGCCCAATGGGGCGGCGTGGAATCAGTTCCGCGACCGATTCATCGAGAGTTCGTTCGAGTTCGAACCGACCTTTGCGGCCTCGCAGGGACGTCATGAGTTTGACGGCAAGCTGCCGGACTGGAGCGAGGCCGGGATAGCGGCGCGCGTCACGGCGCTGAAGGCGGCCATTGAGGAGGCGCAGGGCTTCAGCGGCCTCAATGAAGAGCAGGGCTTCGAACGTGATTACCTCGTGGCGGTGGCGCGCGGCAATCTGTTCTGGCTGGAGACCGCCGATCAGCCCCACACCAACCCGGCCTATTACATGGGCGCCTTGAGCCCATCCATGTACATTACGCGCCCCTATGCGGCGCCGGATGTGCGCTTGCGCGCCTACATCGCTTACCTCAACGCCGTGCCACAGGCGGCAACGCAAATTCGCGCAAATCTCAGGACGCCGATGCCGTTGCCGTTTGTGAATTACGGCAAGGCCGCGTTTGGCGGCTTGGCGGAATATTATTCAGGCGACGGCAAGGCCGCTTTCGCGTCGGTGACGGACGCCGCGCTGCAGGCAGAGCTCAGCACCGCGTCCAATGCTGCGTCAGTCGCGATGACGGGTTTGGCCAATTGGATCGAGACCCAGCGCCCCACCGCCACCCAGGATTTCGCGCTCGGGCCCGAACGCTTTGCGCAAATGATCCGTGACACCGAGATGGTCGATATTCCGTTGTCGGAACTGGAAGCGATCGGCCGGGCCGACCTCGCGCGCAACCAGCAGGCGCTGCGTGACGCCTGCGCGCAATTTGCGCCGGGGGCGACGCTGCCGGCCTGCATGGCGCGCATGGGCGCGCAGAAGCCGCAAGGCGGCGCGGTCGAAGGCGCGCGCGCGCAATTGGCGGGACTGCGCGCTTTCCTGATAGAGAAAGATCTTGTCACCATCCCGGGCACGGAAGAGGCGCAGGTCGAGGAAGCGCCGCCCTTCGCGCGCCAGAACTTCGCCTATATTGATATTCCGGGGCCGTATGAGACCAATCTGCCTTCGGTCTATTACATCGCCCCGCCCGATCCGACCTGGCCCGCACGCGTGCAGGCCGATTTCGTTCCGGGCGAAAATGAATTGCTTTTCGTGTCGGTGCACGAAGTTTGGCCGGGGCACTTCCTCAATTTCCTGCACGCCAATCGCTCGCCCTCGCAGTTCGGGCGCGTGTTCGTGGGCTACGCCTACGCCGAAGGTTGGGCGCACTATACAGAAGAGATTATGTGGGACGCGGGGCTGAGCAATGGCGACCCTTCGGTGCACATCGGGCAAATCTCGAACGCGCTGCGTCGCGATTGCCGCTTCCTCTCTGCCATCGGCCTGCACACGCAGGGCATGAGCGTGGAGCAGTCGCGGGCCATGTTTGTGAACGAGTGCTACCAGGACGAAGGCAACGCCCGTCAACAGGCCGCGCGCGGAACCTACGATCCGGCCTATCTCAACTACACCATGGGCAAGCTCTTGATCCGGCGCCTGCGCGCGGATTGGACCGCGACGCGCGGCGGGCGTGAAGGCTGGAAGGCTTTCCACGACCAATTCCTCACCTATGGCGGCCCACCGATCCCACTGGTGCGCGCGCGCATGATGGGGGGCGAAGCTGAGGCGGTGTTTTAGGAAAGCGCATCCCCCTCGGGGGAAGCGCTACATTAGCCCCTAACAAGCTTCGCCTTCAGGTCCTTCTTCACGATCTTCCCATTCGCGTTCCTCGGCAGCGTTTCAGGCCAGAACACCACGTCCACCGGCACTTTGAACGCGGCGATCTTCTGCGCGCAATGGTGGCGGAGTTCTTCGCCCGTGACTGTGGCGCCGGGTTTGAGATGCACCACCGCCAGCGGTTCTTCGCCTAAGCTGTGGTGTGGTTTGCCAATCACCGCAGCATCCATCACCGCTGGATGATCGTACAAGGCGTTCTCGACCTCGACGCAATAGATGTTCTCGCCGCCACGGATCAGCATGTCCTTGGCGCGGTCGACGATGTAGACGAAGCCTTCCTCGTCCATCTTCGCAAGATCGCCAGTTTTCACCCAGCCCTCGATAAACGTCTCGGCTGTAGCTTCGGGCTTGTTCCAATAACCGCGAACCACGACCGGGCCCTTGTACCAAAGCTCGCCGACTTCGCCGCGCGCGACCTCCCCGCCGTCTGTGGCCACAATCTTGGCCTCGCCGGTCGCCGCCGGGACGCCGCAGGAATCGGGTTTGCGTTCGTAATCCTCGGCGGCGTTGGACACCGCGGTGGCGGAGGTCTCGGTCATGCCCCAGCCCTGGCTCGGCACGGATTTGGGAAATTGCGCGCGCAGGCGGCGCACCAATTCCGGCGCCGCCGGCGCGCCGCCATAGGATACGCTCTCTAGCGAGGAAAGATCGTAATCGTTGAGGCGAGGATGCTCCAGTACCTGCCAGGCGATCGTAGGTACGCCGCCAATATGAGTGATGCGCTCCTTGCCGATCAAGGGCAGCGCCTGGTCTACGTCCCAGCGGCGTTGCATCACGATCTTGTTGCCGCTCAGCAGGAACGGGATCATCACCGCAAAGCAGCCTGTCGCATGGAAGAATGGTATCGCCAGCAGCGTGGCCTTTTGCGGACCGGCCGGATCGGGTTGCGGGGGCGCCTCGCCGCGGCGGAGAAACGCACGCGCTTGCGCCGATGCCGAATTCCACATGTTGGACAAGATGTTGCGGTGCGAAACCACCGCGCCCTTGGGCTTTCCAGTGGTGCCTGAGGTGTAGAATATCGCCACGTCGTCATCGGGCGTGCGCAGCGGGTAGGGGTGTTCGCCAAGCGGGGGCAGGTTTTTCCATTGGTCGGTTGCGCCGATCACGCTCTCAAGGCGCGCCACCATTGGATCGGCGATTTCTTCCCGCGCGCGCGAGACGTATACTTTTCGGATCGCTGGACAATTCGGCAGATGCTCGCGCAGCCGCTCGTAGCGCTCGGCATCGACGATCGCGATTGAGCTGCCAGAATCCTGCAACCCATATTCAAGCTCGGGGCCAGTCCACCAAGCGTTGAGCGGTGTTACAATGGCGCCCGCGAGAACGCCGGCCCAGAACGCGACCGGCCATTCCGGCAGGTTGCGCATGATTATGGCGAGGCGGTCGCCCGGCTTGACGCCGTCGGCGATCAGCTGGCGGGCGAGCGCGGCGGCGGCGGCGCGGAACTCGGCGATTGTGACGCGTTCGTTTTCGAACACCAGATGCTCGCGCGGCCCAAACGCCGCTGCAAGCTCGAACACTTGCGCCAAGGTCTGCGGCGCATTCTTCCAGACTTTCAGTTGTACGCCGCGCACCTCCGCTTCGCCCAGTTCGAACATTGACCCCGGCTGGGTGAGCAAAGCGTGCGCCTTGGCGATCGGCATGGCGGGGAAGGCGGCCTCGGTCATAATTCCTCCGGCGCGCGGGGCAAGCGAAGGCGCCGCCCGCGTCATTTTTTATGCTTGCCGATCAAGCACGCCGCGCCCCCGGCTTCAACCGCCACTGCGCCGGTGGTTTGCCTGGAGTTAATGCTGTCTTGCGGGGCGCCGCGCGGTCGGGCAAGCATGGGCGCGCTTGCGGGTAGGAGCTTGAGATGGCGTTCGATTGGAAATCGTTGGCGGCGCGTCTCGACCCTCGCAAGCTGAAACTGCCGGAATATGCGGTGGTTCGCGACACGCTGGTGGCAAACCGGACCCTGGTGCTCTCCACGTCCATAGCGTTGCTCGCCGGCCTCTGGGGCGGCGCGGTCCTAGGTT